>Ga0154442_1017_pt2 | contig 37656 bp, 38 predicted proteins | sample RifGroC2_FD_115946 | JGI IMG/M metagenome (GOLD analysis project Ga0154442, IMG submission 115946) | Nitrospirae bacterium GWC2_57_13
GGTGGATGACGTCATAACTGCCTCAGACACAAGGATCGGCTACAGAACGGTCAGCAGTTTGGCGTCAGGCGCGTCGAGCACGGCAGATACCGCAGTGACGATCCCGACGAGCATCGCAGCAGGCACCTACTACTTGGGCGCGATTGCCGATTGGCAAAATTCAGTTTATGAATTCGACGAGACGAACAATGCTCTGGCCGGCAACCAAATCACGATCGTCGGCCCCGATCTTACGACGACCGAGGTGTCGGCCCCCGAGAGCGTCCGGGTGGGCGACTCCATGACAATGGGCTACACCGTGAAGAACGGAGACGGGGGCGGCAGCGCGGGCTGGTCGTATGTCGGATTGTATCTTTCCACGGACAACGTGATCACGACGTCGGACATCAGGCTCGGCTATTACTACGTTGCCGCCATGGCGGCAGGCGCCGCGACCACGTCCCAGAACACGGTAACCGTGCCGTCCACCCTGGCGCCGGGCACCTACTACATTGGCGCAATTGCCGATTATGCGAATAACGTCGCGGAGCCCGACGAGACGAACAATGCCCTGGCCGGGAGCCAGATCACGGTGATCGGCCCGGACCTGACCATCAGCTCCGTGAGCGCACCGGCGGACTTTCCTGCCGGAGGCTCTGTCGCGGTGACCGCCACGGTGACTGCCTCGGCCGACGGCGCCGATGTATCGCAGGGCTTCTCCGTGTGCCTGTATCTCTCGCAGGACACGACCATCACCGAGTCGGACACCTATCTGGGCGAATGGTCAGTGACCTCCCTGGCCGCGGGGCAATCGAGCTCTGCCACCACCACGGTCACTGTTCCCTCATCCCTGACGTTCGGAGCGACATATTATGTCGGAGCCGTCGCCGATTGCCGGTCTAACTACGTGAAGGAGTCGGACGAGACGAATAATGCCCGCGCGGGAAATGCCGTTACCGTGGTCGGTCCTGACCTGGTGTTGAGCGGGGTGAGCGGTCCCGCGACTGCGGCATTTGGGGAACAGGTTGCCGTGACTACGACTGTGACGAATGCGACGGAGGGGGTTGTCCCCGGTACGTTCTACGTTCACATTTTCCTTTCCGATAACAGTACCATCACTTCGAGCGACACCTATATAGGCAGCCGGGTGATATCGGGTATGGGGCCGGGTGCCTCGAGCACCGAGGCGACCACGGTGACCATTCCCACGACCCTCAAGCGGGGGACCTACTACATAGGCGCCATCGTGGACTATCTGAATTCCGTCAATGAGTCCGATGAAACGAACAATGCTTTGACCGGAAACACGATTCTGATCAAGCGGTAACATTATCGAGGGTCCCTCTGGCAGTCCGGAGGGACCCCTATCTGTGTCAGACGGTCAATAAGTTTAATAAAAAGAGACCGGTAATCAGCATATATCGTAATGTAAGCCGTTTCTTACTCAGTGATGATCCGGTAGCTGTTCGTGATGGTCCCTGCCTTGGCGAGGGTCGCGCCGACGGAGCAGTACTTCTCCAGGGAGAGCTTGATGGACCGCTCAACGGCTTGCTGCTCCACGTCCTTGCCTTTCACGACATACTCGATATGCACTTCCGTAAAGATATGCGGGTAGTCGTCCTGCTGCTCGCCCTTGACGTTCATTTCCAGTCCTGTCACGTTCTGGCGCTTCTTTCGCAGGATCGATATCACGTCCATGCCCGTGCATCCGCCGAATCCCACGAGCAGCATCTCCATGGGCCGAAGGCCCGCATTCCTGCCCCCCACGGGCGCGTCTGCGTCCATGGTGATCGTGTGGCCCGTGCCTGATGTTCCCCTGAACTCCATGCCGTCAACGAGGGTGACTTTCGCCTTCATCTGATCATTACCTCCGCTTGGTTCATTCGTAATAAAGCTGAAAAGCAACTGCGTACTTCATTCCAACAAGCGCACAAAGAAAGCCGTGACAGAAACGAGAGAAAGGCCGCTGGATATGGATGAAAAATGCATGGATCAAGTAATCCTGAAAAAAGCAGTTGGCCACGGATTAACACGGATATTATGCGGATCCGCAGAGGGCATGACGCATGCAGCAGAGGGGTATAGACGCTATGCGCTTTGCTCTCTGCTCCATGCGTCTTCACGTGTTCATCAGTGGTTACAACTGCCGCTCATAGGTTAAATATATATGCAGGTTGTCATGCTAACAGATGTGCCGCAGGGTGTCAAGAAAACCGGATGGCGAGATAAGTCAGCGAGCGAAGCTGTTGTCCATCATGCGCTGCTCCCTGACGACTTGCCTGCAGCACCGGAACCGCTCTGCGTCGTTGTTTTAGGGCGCATGGTTTCGCAACCATAGAACTGGTTGCATTCCGATACAATCCTGTCGCGGCGATAACCCGTGAATTTTTGGTAAAATTGCCAATCTTTATATTTGATCTGTTAACTGCTTGAATAACAGCATGATAATTAAGTAATTGCCATTTGGTCGTATTGTTAAGTTGGTAAAAAAGCCAAAATTTATAGCAGACGCTTATCCGGTCAGAAATGAATTTTTGTTTTAAAAATGGTATGTTAGATCTTTGTAAAGGCGCAATCTGTCATTGGCAGTCAACTTGCATTTTGTAGCGGACGAGTTTGCAAAATTAAAATTATAATGAGCCGTTCATCCGGAACCTGCTGAACCTCGCCCACTGGTTAGCGACATAAGTATTAAATTTCAGAGTATTATGGCAGGATTAGTTTTTTTTATTTGACAAAAGAAAGTATATGAAAGATACTACGGCTTCTTATCATACTGAATTCCCAAAAAGTACAAGCAAGATTTCGGAAATCCCAATAGCTATCTGATCAAGTATGACTCTTCGCCGGTGATCTCCTGTTCACGGATTCTTTCCTGAAAGGGCGGGTTGCCGTGCGAGTGCGGCAATCCTGAAGTATCGATCCATTCAATCCAGATACGATACTGAGCAGGTATTTCATTGGTAGACGTAGGTCTGTTTCGTCTCGGTTCACAGGATATTGCAAGAAAGGGGGGCGTTCCAGCAATACATTTTAGGTAGGCGTCGAGCCGTACTTTAGTCCTGCGGATTCTTCGCTGCCGTACGTACGTGAGCGGCGGCGGGGCTGAACGATGAAGGCGTCGCATTGAACCGGTTGCTGAAAATATTTTTATAAGGAGGGTTTCCGAATGAGCAAAGATGGAAAAACACCGATGCTTGATGAATTGGAAAAAGGCGCATGGCCGAGTTTCGTAAAAGAGATCAAGAAGGCCGCTGTCAAGAAGGACTCGGCAAAGGACCTTCTCGGCATTCTCGAAAGATCCTACAAGGACAAGATCGGCCACTGGAAGCACGGCGGCATCGTGGGCGTGCTCGGCTACGGCGGCGGCGTCATCGGCCGCTACTGCGACCTGCCTGAGGAATTCCCCGGCGTCGCTCATTTCCACACCGTTCGTATCAACCAGACCGCCGGCTTCTTCTACACCTCCCAGGCGCTGCGCGAGCTCATGGATATCTGGGATGAGCATGGAAGCGGCCTGACCAACTTCCACGGCTCCACGGGAGACATGGTCCTTCTGGGAACCACCACGGACCAGCTCGAGCCCATTTTCGCCAAGACCACGGCGAAGGGTTGGGACCTCGGCGGTTCCGGTTCCTGCCTCCGCACACCCAGCTGCTGCGTGGGCATGGCCCGCTGCGAATTTTCCAATATCGACGCCATGGACATCTGCGACAATCTTACCCATGAGTTCCAGGACGAGCTTCATCGTCCCGCATTCCCCTACAAGTTCAAGATCAAAGTATCCGGCTGCGCCAATGACTGCACGGCTTCCATTGCCCGCGCCGACCTCTCGATCATCGGCACCTGGAGAGACACGATCCGTATCGACCAGGCCGAAGTGAAGATCGCAGCCAAGGACATGGACATCAAGACCGAAGTGACCGACATGTGCCCCACCCACTGCATGAGCTGGGACGGCAGCACGCTCAAGATCGCCGACAAGGACTGCAACCGCTGCATGCACTGCATCAACCGCATGCCCAAGGCCCTGCGTCCCGGCAAGGAAAAAGGCGCGACCATCCTGCTCGGCGGCAAGGCCCCGATCGTGACCGGCGCGCTGATGAGCTGGGTCATCGTTCCCTTTGTGAAGCTTGAGAAGCCCTATGACAATCTCAAAGACCTCATCCGCAAGCTCTGGGAGTGGTGGGACGATCACGGCAAGAACCGCGAGCGCATCGGCGAACTCGTTGACCGCATGGGGATGAAGTCCATGCTCGAAGCAACCGGTCTGCCGCCCGTGCCGCAGATGGTGAAAGCTCCGAGAACGAACCCCTATGTGTTCTGGAATCCTGAAGACGTGAAATAAAAAATTCCTTGAGGAGGAATACCTATAATGGCTGACAAACCGAAAAGAATAACAGACATTGGAGCGCCTCATTACAGCAAATTTCTCCCTCCCGTGATCGCCAAGAACTACGGGAAGTGGAAGTATCATGACATGATCAATAAGGGCGTGATGAAGCACGTGTCCGAGACGGGCGACGAGCTCTACACGGTCCGCATCGCAACGCCGCGCCTTGTGAGCACCGACTACATCCGCGAGATGTGCGACGTGGCCGAGAAGTTCAGCGGCGGGCACCTGCGCTGGACAACGCGGCATAACATCGAGTTCTTCCCGGCCAAGGACCAGGTTGATCCGCTCCAGGCCGAGCTGAAGAAGCGCGGCCACATGGTCGGCGGCATCGGCTACGGCATCAGCAACGTGGTGCATACCCAGGGCTGGATCCACTGCCATACGCCGGCAACGGACGCATCGGGAGTTGTGAAGGCAGTCATGGACGAACTGCATGAGTACTTCACGACCAAGTCCCTGCCCGCCCGGGTCAGGATCGCGCTGGCCTGCTGCCTCAATATGTGCGGGGCCGTGCATTGCTCCGACATCGCCATCCTCGGCGTTCACCGCAAGCCGCCCCGGGTTCTCGATGCCACGCTGGCGAACCAGTGCGAGATCCCCACGACGATCGCTTCCTGCCCCACGGGCGCCATCAGCCCGAACCCGGCAATGAAGTCCGTGAAGATCAAGGAAGAGCGCTGCATGTACTGCGGCAACTGCTACACCATGTGCCCGTCCCTGCCCCTTGCCGACGCGACGGGCGGCGGCATCTCCATCTGGGTGGGCGGCAAGGTGTCGAACGCCCGCGGCGTGCCCCGGATGTCCAAGCTGGCCATCCCGTTCCTTCCGAACAATCCGCCCCGGTGGCCCGAGGTCGTTAAGGCCGTGAAGCACCTGGTGGAAGTTTATGCCAAGGATGCGCGCAAGCACGAGCGCATGGGTGAGTGGATCGAGCGGGTCGGCTGGGAGCGGTTCTTCAAGCTGACCGGACTGCCCTTCACCTATCAGCACATCGACGATTTCACCTTTGCCCGTGAGACGTTCCGCATGACCCCCACCTTCAAGTGGGAGTAGGATGCAGTTACTGATGACCGGCCTCCCGGACAGGTGTTCGGGGGGCCGGTTTTTCGAGCATGCTTAGTGAAATTCTGAGAGGAGCCCCCATGGACGCTGCGGAACTGCAGAAAAAGATATACGACATGGTAGAAAAGAGCCAGGGCAAAAAGAAGCTGAAGCCCGGGGACATCACGAAGGCGATGGAAGCCGAAGGCGCAGAAAAGGCTGATATCAAAGCGGCGCTTCGTGAGCTGATAGACGGAGGCAGGCTGGTGTATTCGTACTTCGGCGGCACTGCCGTCGAGATCCCCCATAAGGAAGGTTCGGCAAATCCCTGATGCGACGGATCCCGAGGGTGGTGTTTTCGGCCGTCCGCGGAGGGTCGGGGAAGACGATCATTTCCATCGGGGTCGCCGTTGCCTGGCGGAAGCACGGCAGGCGGATCGGCGTTTTCAAAAAAGGTCCTGACTTCATCGATGCCGGGTGGCTCGGCGCAGCAGCCGGCAGCGACTGTTATAACCTCGATCTCTTTCTGATGGAGCCCAGCGCGATCCTCCGTTCCTTTGCGGAACATACCATGGGGGTCGACGCAGCAGTGATCGAGGGGAACCGGGGGCTCTTCGATGGGTTGGACGATGCGGGCACGTACAGTACCGCCCGCCTCGCCCGCCTCCTCGCTGCCCCGGTTGTTCTTATCATAGATTGCACCAAGGTCACGGCGACCGTTGCCGCCCTGGTGCTCGGATGCCGTGATTTCGATCCTGCTGTGAGCCTTCAAGGTGTGATCCTGAACCGCGTCGCCTCAGGCCGGCAGGAATCGGTGATCCGGAAGGCCGTGGAAGGGGCCACGGGAATACCTGTTGTAGGCGCAGTCCCGCGGCTGCGGCAGGAGGAGTTCCCGGAACGACACATGGGGCTTACCCCCTTCCAGGAGCATCCTGAAGTCAACCAGGCGATCGCGGCAGCTGGAGCGATGGCGGAAAAATATATCGATCTGGACGCTCTTTGGAATATCGCATCAGAAGCGCCTGACGTGGAAGCGCCCGAGGCCCTCATCGGGCAGGGCCCCCGGGGCGATTCGTTCGTAAGGGTCGGCATCATCCAGGACCGGGCCTTTCAGTTCTATTATCCCGACAACCTGGAAGCGCTCAGAAAGCAGGGCGCCGAACTGGTGCAGCTCAACGCGTTGAGCGATGCCGCGCTTCCCGGGATCGACGCCCTGTATATCGGCGGCGGTTTTCCTGAAACACAGGCCGCGGAACTGGCTGCGAACGACAAATTCTGCGCGTCGCTCAGAGCAGCAGTAGAACGCGGGCTTCCGGTCTACGCGGAGTGCGGAGGCCTCATTTACCTCGGCAGAAGCCTGCAGGTCGACGGCAAGACCTATCCCATGGCGTCAGTGCTGCCGGCGGATTTTGTGCTCGAAAAGAGACCGCAGGCGCATGGGTATACCGTACTCGAAGCAGGTGAGAATCCCTTCTTCCCTGTTGGCACCGTGCTGAAGGGTCATGAGTTTCATTATTCCCGGATCGCGAATCATGACGAGCTTTCGGGAATGGGGCTGCGGATGCAGCGCGGCGTTGGCATCGACGGCAAAAACGACGGCTTGGTTTATAAGAATGTGCTGGCCGCCTATACCCATCTTCATGCCCTCGGCGCACCGGCCTGGGCAGAGGGTATCGTGCGAAAAGCGCGGGAGTACAGGAAGAGAGCAGGGCAGGAGGCAGGGTGAGCACGGAGTCACGGCAAGGCAAAGGAGTCTACTGTCCGTTCTGTTCCAGTCCGCTCGCGCGGCCCAGGCCGATCCAGGCCGGGGTCGGCGCCACGGTAGACGGCGGCGCGTGCTCCTGCGGGGCGCGTTATCTGACGGATCCCACGGGTAAGAACGTGGGCGAGTTGATGCTGCAGGCGCTCACCATGATGGGGGAGGCCCTGTCGCGGGGCCCCTTTGATCTGGCTCAGGGTGTTGATTACGATGAGGTCATCTTGAGCTATGATTGGAGAATGCATCGTTCTCTCGGCGAGCCCGAGGGCTACATGGACGGACACGGCAGGCTCTATATGTTCCGCGAGAGAAAAAATACACCCTGATCAGAGCGGCGAGGGAAGTCTTCAGAAGCGCTGCGCAGGGAAGACAGATGTTCGGGAAATTGAGACTCGTGAAGAGTGTATCAATTATCAATTCAATGAAAGGGGTACAAAACAATGGCAATGGTTGATGTCAAAGGGAAGTCAATCGAAGTGGATGAGGACGGCTTTCTGGCCAACCTCGATGACTGGAGCATGGACGTGGCGAACTATTTCGCCGAGGTCGAGGGGATCGATATGTCCGACCAGCACTGGGAAGTCGTGAATTTTCTGCGCGAGTATTACAAGCAGTACCAGATCGCGCCGATGATCAAGATCCTGGTGAAGGAGATCGGCAAGAAGCTCGGCCCCGACAAGGGCAACACCAAGTACCTCTATGAGCTGTATCCGGGCGGACCGGCAAAGCAGGCCTGCAAGATCGCGGGTCTTCCGAAGCCGACAGGCTGCGTGTAAGACATCGCACGCCACGGGCCGCATTTTGCCGCCCGGGCGAATTCGCCGCTGGAGCACTTTTGCAGACCTCCGGTACCGATGGGCGGGGAAGGTTAAGCCGGCATCGGCTTCGGGGCTGCAAGGGCGGCATCCATACAGGGCGAAGGCAGGGGATAGTTGAGAGATTATCCCCTGTTTTTTTATCTACCAGACATCTCCAGGGAGGTGATTTATTATGAAGCTGGCCGTGTTTCTGAGCGACTGGGATCGGACCGAAGCGACCCTCGAAAGACTGAAGGCTGATAAGATGGGCGTCATTCTTGTCGGCAACGGCATCTATCATGCCGTGCTGAAGGCCGGGGGCAAGGACTCACCGGTGCTCTCCACAGCGGGCGCGAGCTTTTACGCGCTGGCCGACGACCTTGAGACGCGCGGGTTTACCGCGGCGAACGTGAATTCCAAGGTCAAGGTCGTGAGCTACGGCGATATTGTCGACTTGATCATGAAGGACTACGAAAAGACCGCGTGGCTGTAACTGTTCGAAGGATGAGGGACGAGGGAAGAAGATGCATCCGTCGTCCGAGCGAGACGCGCGCGACCATCTCTCGTCCATCGATTTTTAAAAAAGGAGGATACCATGGGAGAATTGACCTTAGGTGTTTTCCCCTCGCTCGTCGGTTCCATGACGCTTGATTTTTCCTTCAGGCTTGCGGATGCGGCGATGGAGAAGGGGCACAAGGTGAACATGTGGCTGTCCGGGAACGCGGTCATGATGGCCAAGAAGGGCCAGAAGGCGTTCAAGGATTACTCGCATAATGAAAAAAAGATGAAGGAACTGATGGGCAAGGGGATGGAGATAACCGTGTGTGAGGCCTGTGCCGAGGCGCGGGGCTACCACAAGGAAGACACGCCGGAGGGAATGAAGCGGGCCAGCATGGACTGGTATCTGGCGAAGACCGTCAAGACCGACCGGCTGCTCCATATAGGAGGTGAGTAATGGCTGCTGTTAATCTGCTGTTCGTGGTACAAAGGCCGCCGTATAAGAGCGAGAATGCCCGCCTTGCGCTGACCCACGCCATCGCGAGCCAGACGGCCGAGATCTATATGGATGACGGCGATTCCGTGGTGCCCATCGTTGCCTTTGTGGGAGACGGGGTGCTGAACGCCGTGAAGGGCCAGAAGGCCATGGAGCGCTACGGCGTGACAAGCACGGAAATGCATATCAAGAGCAGCCTGATGATCGATATGCCCATCTGGGTCTGCAAGGAAGACATGGAGCGGCTGGGGCTCAAGGAAGATCAGATGATCACCCATGCCGAAGAGCTCGGCGCCGACCTCAAGACGAAGTTCGTGTCTTTCGCCGAGATCCAGAAGGAGATGGAAGGGACGAACCATCTTCTCTTCTTCTAGAACACCCTACCCTGCAGCAGCGGCTGCAGGGTTTTTCTTTGGATGCCGGCCGTAAGCGGCCGCAGGGAGAGCGCAATTCCGGATATGGACCTGAACGCATTGCTGAAAGAGAAACAGCCCGCCATCGTCGAAAAATGGTTCGAAACGGTCCTGGCGGCCTATCCGGAAAATACCGCCAATATATACCGGAAGTCGGAGGCCCAGTTCACGAACCCCTTGGGCTACAACGCCCGGCAAGGGGTGGAAGGCCTCTTCGATGCGCTCCTGAAGGGCGTCATGCTTGAGGAAGCTTCGGGCTTTCTCGATAACATCGTGCGGATCCGGGCGATCCAGGAATTCCCGCCCTCCCAGGCCCTTTCATTCATCTATGAGCTCAAGAAGATCGTACGCGCTGAGATCGGCAAAGCCGTTGCCGAGCAGGGTCTGACGGAGGATCTCGATTCCTTCCTGTCGACCATTGACGACCTGGCCCTCTTTGCGTTCGATCTTTATATGGGATGCCGCGAAAAGCTCTTCGAGATCAAGGTGAATGAAATGAAGAACAGCACCTTCCGGCTGATCCAGCAGGCGAACAGGGTCGGCGGAAAGCAGGAATGAACGTCTGATCACCAGGATGCTCGTATCTTAATCAAAGAAACGAGGTAGCGATATGAAAGTTCTCGTGTCCTTTTTTGCAGTGCTCGTCCTTGCCTTGGTCGCCTACGCAGGAGTGGAGGCGGCAAATCTGCAGTATCTGTTCGGGGTCATCATCCCCTACGCGGCCTTTGTGACCTTCCTTGCCGGTGTGGTGTTCCGCATCCTGAAGTGGGGGTCATCACCCGTTCCCTTCCGGATCCCGACCACCTGCGGGCAGCAGAAGACCCTTCCCTGGATCAAATCAAGCAAGCTCGAAAATCCATCGGGATTGCTCGGCGTGATCGCCAGAATGGCGTTGGAAGTGCTCTTCTTCCGCTCCCTCTTCCGGAACCTCAGGACGCAGTTGAGCGACGGTCCGCGTCTCGCCTACGGAGAGGCAAAATGGCTCTGGCTAGCGGGTCTGGCCTTTCACTGGTCTTTCCTGATCATTCTGCTCCGGCACCTCCGGTTCTTCATGGAAAAGGTCCCCCTGCCGATCACGATGATCGAGGCACTCGACAGCTTTCTCCAGCTCGGCGCGCCGCTCCTGTACATGACCGATGTGGTGCTTCTGCTGGCCGTCACGTATCTCTTCATCAGGCGGGTCGGCATCCCGCAGCTCCGGTACATATCGCTCATCAATGATTACTTCCCGCTCTTCCTGATCCTCGGCATCGCCGTGACAGGCGTACTGATGCGGTATTTCTTCAAGGTGGACGTGGTGGGTGCGAAGATGCTGGCCATGAGCCTGATCAGCCTGAAGCCCGCGCTTCCTGAGGTCCAGATCGGTGCGCTCTTCTATACCCACCTGTTCCTCCTGAGCGTGCTCTTCGCCTATTTCCCCTTCAGCAAGCTCACGCACATGGCAGGCGTCTTCCTGAGCCCCACGCGGAACATGGCGAACAACAGCCGTGCGAAGCGGCATGTCAATCCCTGGAACTACCCGGTCCATGTTCATACGTACCAGGAGTATGAGGACGACTTCAGGGAAAAAATGAAAGGCGCCGGGCTGCCGGTAGAAAAGGAGTAGACATGGCTAAACTTCCGAATCCCGAAGAATTGTCCAAGATTGATTACGCTCCGCCTTCCAAGGGGTGGATGGACACGCCCACGGAGTTCAAGCCGGGCATGTTCTGCCATGGGTCAAAGCCCAAGAGCCTGGAGACCCTGGAATTCCCGAACCCCCGGGAGTGGCGGCCTGCCGACGTTGACTGGAAACTGCCCGAGAACTGGAAGCAGATCCTGCTGGAAGGCATTGCCGACCGGCTCAAGAAATACCGCTCATTCCGGCTCTTCATGGATATCTGCGTACGCTGCGGCGCCTGCGCCGATAAGTGCCACTTCTTCATCGGCACGGGTGATCCCAAGAACATGCCGGTGCTGCGGGCTGAGCTGATCCGCTCCGTCTATCGCAAGGAATTCACCATAGCCGGAAAGATCTTCGGCAAGATGGCCGGAGCGCGCGAGCTCACCGTTGATGTGCTGAAGGAATGGTGGTACTACTTCTTCCAGTGCACGGAGTGCCGCCGCTGCTCGGTCTTCTGCCCCTACGGCATCGACCAGGCTGAGATCACGATCATCGGCCGGGAGCTTTTGAACCTGCTCGGGCTGAACATCGAATGGATCGCCGGTCCTGCGGCGAACTGCTACATGAAGGGGAACCATCTCGGCCTCGAGCCCCACACCATTGTGGGCAACCTCGAATATATTCTTGATGACATCGAAACCGTGACAGGCAAGAAGATCAAACCGACCTTCAACCGGAAGGGCGCGGAGATCCTCTTTGTCACCCCCTCGGGCGACCTGTTCGCTGATCCTGGCACCTATACCGCCATGGGCTACCTCATGCTGTTCGAAGAGCTGGGCCTCGATTATACCTGGAGCACCTACGCTTCCGAAGGCGGCAACTTCGGTTTCTTCACGACCAATGAACTGGCAAAGCGGCTGAATTCCAAGATCTATGCCGAAGCAAAGCGGCTGGGCGTAAAATACATCATCGGCGGCGAGTGCGGCCATATGTGGCGCGTCATCCATCAGTACATGGACACCTGGAACGGTCCAGCCGACTTCCTCGAAGTGCCCAAATCACCGATCACCGGAACGGTCTTCGAGAATGCAAAGGCCTCGAAGATGATCCATATCGCCGAATTCACGGCCGACCTGATGAAGAACGGCAAGCTGAAGCTCGATCCGAGCCGGAACGACCATCTTAAGGTGACATGGCACGACTCGTGCAACACTGCGCGCGGCATGGGTATCCTTGAAGAACCCCGCTATGTGCTGAAGAACGTGGTGAACCACTTCCACGAGATGCCCGAGGACACCATTCGGGAGAAGACCTTCTGCTGCGGCAGCGGTTCGGGCCTGAATGCCTCGGAGGACATGGACCTCAGAATGAAGGGCGGCTTCCCCCGGGCCAACGCGGTGAAGTTCGTGCACGACCACTACGGTGTGAACATGCTCGCCAACATCTGCGCCATCGACCGTGCGTCGCTTCCGCCCCTGATGGACTACTGGGTCCCGGGTGTGAAGGTCGCCGGCCTGCATGAGCTGGTGGCGAATGCGCTGATCATGAAGGGAGAAAAGGAACGGACGACGGACCTGCGCGGTGAACCCCTTCCGGGCAAGGAACAGAAGGAGGAATCGGCATGAGATTGTATAACGGAGGCCTGATCATTACGGGGATCGTCGTGTTCCTGGCACTGGCGACATTTCCGTTCTATTACAATATCGGCAAGGCAAATGCCAAGCCCGATATCAAGCTCGAGCCTGCCATCAAGATGAGCGAGGAGCGCTATGGCAAGAAGCAGTGCGTCGAGCCGAAGGAGTGGATACGCCGGGAGCACATGGTGCTTCTGAACCACTGGCGCGACGCTGTGGTTCGCGATGAGAACCGCGGGTACCTCAGCACGGACACCGGCACCCGGTTCAATATGAGCCTGCAGAACGAGTGCATGCAGTGCCATTCGAGCAAGAAGAACTTCTGCGACCAGTGCCATAATTACATGGCGGTAAAGCCCTTCTGCTGGGACTGCCATATCGCACCGACGGAAAAGGAGGAGGCGAGATCATGAGCATGAAGAGGAGAGACTTTCTGAAGATCGCCGGCATATCCTCCATCCTTAGCGTGGGGGCCAAGATAGCCGAAGCGACCCATCCTGCCTGGGTCACCGGTCCGGACCCCAAGCAGCTGGTGCCCAACAAGCAGGCGCTGTCTGCAAAGCGGTGGGCCATGATCGTGGATATGACAAAGTTCAAGACCGAGGCGGACACGCTGAAGGTCATCGATGCCTGCCACCGGGCGCACAATGTGCCGGATTTCCGGACGCCCGATGGGAAGGTGGACAAGAAGCTCGAGGTCAAGTGGATATGGCAGGCCGGGTTCGAGCGCGCCTTCCCGGGCCAGGACAACAAGTACATGAGCGAGCATCTCAAGGATATGCCGTTCATGGTCCTCTGCAATCACTGCGACAATCCGCCCTGCGTACGTGTCTGCCCCACGCAGGCGACCTACAAGCTGAAGAACGGCATCACGATGCAGGATATGCACCGCTGCATCGGCTGCCGATTCTGCATGGCCGGCTGCCCCTATGGCGCCCGGAGCTTCAACTGGGTCGACCCCCGGAAAGCCGCCAATCTGGATGTCAAGAGGGGCGGCAAGCTGAACAACGAATATCCCCAGCGGACCAAGGGCGTTGTGGAGAAGTGCACCTTCTGCACTGAACGGCTCCAAATCGGAAAGATGCCGGCATGCGTCGAGGCGGCCCCCAAGGGCGCCCTGCTCTTCGGCGACCTGGAAGACCAGAACTCGGAGATACGCAAGATCATTACGACCAGGTACACCATCAGGCGCAAGCCCGATCTGGGCACAGGGCCGGCTATCTACTATCTCATAGGAGGAAGCGACCATGCTTGAGAAAGCGCTTGAGGGAAGTAAAAAATACTGGGCATGGCTCATCCTTCTCAGTGCCCTGGCTTCCGTGGGATTCTACTTCTATCTCCAGCAGTATGCATACGGCCTGGGGCTTACAGGAATGCACCGCGACGTTTCCTGGGGGCTCTATATCGGCCAGTTCACGTTCCTTGTCGGCGTTGCCGCCTCGGCCGTGATGCTCGTGATCCCGTACTATCTGCATGATTTCAAAAAGTTCGGGAAGATCGTGATCCTGGGCGAGTTCCTGGCCATCGCGGCCGTGCTGATGTGCATGCTGTTCATCATGGCCGATATGGGCCAGCCGGGGCGGTTCATGAACATCATGCTGCATCCCTCGCCGCAATCGGTCATGTTCTGGGACTTTCTCGTGCTCGCGGGCTATCTTGCGCTGAACGCCGTGATCGGCTGGGTGACCCTCGGCGCGGACCGGAAAGGCATGCCTCCACCCACGTGGATCAAGCCCTTCATCTACCTTTCGATCCCCTGGGCCATCAGCATCCATACGGTCACGGCTTTCCTGTACGCGGGCCTTCCGGGCCGGCACTTCTGGCTCACCGCCATCATGGCTGCGCGGTTCCTGGCCTCGGCCTTTGCCGGGGGCCCGGCGCTGCTGCTGATGCTGGCGCTGATCGTGCGGAAGCTGACCAAGTTCGACCCCGGCAAGGAGCCCATCCAGGCCCTGGCAAAGATCGTCACCTATGCCATGTTCGCCAATGTCTTCTTCCTTGCACTGGAGTTCTTTACGGCCTTCTACAGCCAGATTCCGGGACACATGCATGCCTTTGACCACCTCTATGCGCACAGCGCAACGCCGCTTGTGCCCATGATGTGGGTTTCCACGGCCTTCGCCCTGATCTCACTGGGGATGCTGTTCTTCCCGGCGATCAGAAAGAACGAGACAACCCTGGTTATGGCCTGCATCATGCTGTTCACGTCGCTCTGGATCGATAAGGGCTTCGGCCTGGTGATCGGCGGATTCGTGCCGAATCCTTTCGACGAAGTGCATGAGTACTGGCCTACCCTCCCCGAGGGTATAATAACTGTCGGCATCTGGGCCATCGGTTTCCTGGTCCTGACCATGCTCTACAAGGTGGCCATATCGGTGAGGGAGCAGACAGCAGGGGTCGAGATCGATCACTAAGGGCTGTCGTACTGTGTACTATCGGCACCCGCCCCTCCCGGGGCGGGTAACCTTTTTCCGGTGCTTTGAGGCCGGTCTCCGGCCGCGCGATGAAAGAGAACAGTGTTTTGCTTCATCGCAGTGCCGGGAAATTTACTGTTGATTTTGCAGGATTGAGCGAGTAGTATTACGACAACCCGCCTCCGCGCTTCCGGCAGGATCCACCGGAAAATACGCTTACCCGAGCAGGCTTCCGAGCAACGGCGAGTGTCCTCTGCGGTGAATTGTGCGTTGGCTAGAAGAGGCGGAACATTTCAGCAAGGAGGAACAGGAAGCATGTACATGGTAACCATAGACAATGGCAAGTGTGACGGTGACGGAACCTGTGCGAACCTTTGCCCGCAGGCCGTTTTCGCAATCGAAGGCGGAAAGGCCGATCCGGTCAACATGTCCGAGTGCATCAATTGTTTGACCTGCGTTGAGAACTGCCCGCAGAACGCGATCACCATTACCGAGATGTAAGTTTCTGCAGGACTGAATCGATATCATACGCCGGGGCAGCTGCCCCGGTTTTTTTTGGCCCATCACGGATCCCGGTGAGCGAGCCGTCATCCCCGCCCACTTCCTTCTTTACCTCCTTGACCCCTTGTGCTAATATGGCTCGCGAACATGGCTATTACCCCTGTCATTATTCCACGATCCAGGCATCATGTGTCCCGCGCTTCCATCAGCAGGAACGCAGTCCGGGTGCTTTACCGGCTGAAAGAGGCCGGCTACCGGTCCTATCTTGTCGGCGGCGGCGTGCGGGACCTCCTGCTGGGACGGGAGCCAAAAGACTTCGATATCGCGACGGATGCGACGCCCCGCGATGTCAAGAAGCTTTTCCGCAACTGCCGTCTCATCGGCCGGCGCTTTCGCCTCGCCCATATCCACTTTCACGACGAGATCATCGAGGTTGCCACCTTCCGGTCCTCGGCCATGGAGGCTCCGGAGCCGGAGGAGGCCGCCCAAGAGGTGCTGCCTGTTCCGGAGGCGTTGCCGGCCCCGGCTGAGGGCGCGGCCGAAGCTGTTGCGCCCCGGCCCCGGCCGCCGCGGATGCTCAAGACCGAGGACGGCATGATCCTGCGCGACAACGTTTTCGGCACGCCCGAGGACGATGCAGTGCGGCGGGATTTCACCGTCAATGCTTTGTTCTACAACATAGCCGATTTTTCCGTCATCGATTACATCGGAGGCATTGACGACCTGCAGCGGGGGCTGATCCGGCTGATCGGGGACCCCGTGACCCGATTCACCGAGGACCCTGTGCGCATGGTCCGAGCCGTACGGTTCACGGCCATGCTAGGCTTCACCATCGAAGAACAGACCGAGCGAGCCCTGATCGAGGTGCGGGACAAGGTGGCGCTTGCGTCGCCATCCCGACTATATGAAGAGACGCTCAAACTTTTTCTGCTCGGTGCAGGAGAGAAGACCTACCAGCTGCTCAGGAAATACGGCCTCTTTGGGGTGCTCTTTCCCCACTTAAACGACTGGTTGGGTGCCGAATCAGATGGATTCCCCCACACTAGGATCGGAAAGGCGCTGGAATGGGTCGATGCCTGCATACAGGCAGGCAGGGAAGTGCCGCCGACGGTCCTTTTTTCCCTCATCCTTGGCCAGTATCTCGGTGAGCAGGCAGGGAAGCATCAGGCCGGCGGCGCTTCAGCGCTTCCTGCTCTTGAACTGGCCGTAGCCGGCCTGCTGAGCGAACAGTCCAAGCGGGTGCTGATCCCCAGAAAGATCGGCATCGCTATTCGGGACATCCTCTGGAATCAGCACCGGTTCGAGAAGCGGCAGGGCAGGCATCCGCTCTATTTTCTGCGCCGTCCCGGTTTTTTCGAAGCCTTCGAATACCTGCGGTTCACATCGGAAATGTCGGGTGAGAGGCGGGACCTCGTTGCCTGGTGGCAGGATTTCATCAAATCCCATCCTCCCGGGTCAGATGGGGAGCAGGCTGAGGGCACCAGCGGCAGACCGCCGGACAGGACTCCCCGGAAAAGGCGCAGGAAACGGCGGCCCCGTTCCAAGCCCGAAACGAAGACCACTACGTGATCGAAACTACTCACGCCGGAGCTTTCACTGTAATCCATGCTGAGCCGATATTTCTTTCTCATCAGCCTGAAAAGAGCATTTGGACGCAGATAAAATCTGGAACAGCGGATAAAGTCGGACAATAAGGCTTTTTTGATGCTGAAAAAGAATCACCTTCGGGGTGAAGGCTCTTTCGGCAGGCATGTCTGGTTTTATCTGCGACAATCTGCGTTCATCTGCGTCCAACTCTTGTTTCCAGGATCAACAACCCATGCCCAAACCACCTCGTTTTTTCATAGCCCCCGCTGATGTCCGTGAGCGCGAGATCACGATTTCGGGAGGCGACGTGCGCCACATCCGCACGGTGCTCAGGAAACAGCCGGGCGATGTGCTCACGCTGCTGGACGGGCGGGGCGCCGAATACCAGGCGCGGATCATCCGCCTGGAGCAGGCCCGCATCCTCGCCGTGATCGAGAGTCAGGTCCACAAGGAGCGGCAGGGCCCTCTTATCGTTCTGGGGCAGGGGGTGGCCAAATCGGACAAGATGGACTGGGTGGTCCAGAAAACGACGGAACTCGGCGTATCCTCCATTGTCCCGCTGATGACAGAGCGGACGATCGTCAAGGTGAAGGACGAGGCAAAGCGGACGAGCCGATGGCAGACCATCGCGCGTGAGGCAGCCATGCAAAGCAATCGTGTGGACATACCCGCTATCGAACAGATCGTTTCTTTCAATGATTTTATCCGAACTCCGAACTCCGAACCCGGAACTCTTTCTCTTCTCCCCTGGGAAGAGGGCACGACGCCGGTCAAGGAGGTTCTTCGCGCTCATGCCGATGCCCGGAAGATCGTAGTCCTGATCGGCCCTGAAGGCGGGTTCTCGGCCAACGAGGCCCGGCTGGCCGAAGCGCAGGGCTTCCGCGCCGTGACTCTGGGGCCGAACATCCTGCGTACTGAGACCGCGGCGATCGCGGTGCTGAGCATGATCCTCTATGAAACGGGCGCCACTGCGTGATTTGTCCGCTATTCCGCTCCAAAAGACCAGCCTTCGCTGGTTTCGGGTATTTTTCTTGACACCCTCGCAGGCAGGATGTTACTATAAAAATTTCACGAAGCGAAAGGCGGGCACTCCCTGATGAAACTTGCTATTGCCGCCGACCACGGCGGCTGGGAGCTGAAAACTGAACTCCTTAAATTTATTGGGAAAATAGCGAATGTCGAGGTTGCGGACTACGGCACTTCGGGCCCGGACTCCGTTGACTATCCGGACTTCGGCAAAAAGGTGGCCGAGGCCGTTTCGAGCGGTGCTGTCGACCGCGGCATCCTGATCTGCGGAACAGGCATCGGTATGTCGATCACGGCCAACCGGTTCCCTAAAATACGCGCCGCGCTGTGCCACGATCACTTCACCGCGCAGATGAGCAGGCTGCACAACGACGCCAACATCCTGGTGATGGGCGAGCGTGTCATCGGCCGGGGCGTGGCCTGCGAGATCGTGAAGACCTGGCTTGAGACGGAATTCGAAGGGGGCCGGCATCTGGGCCGGCTTGAGAAGATCGAAGCAATCGGACAAAGGACACGATAAAAGGACAGGGACCGCACAATGTCGGACTTGAAAAATATGGACCCCGAGGTATTCAACGCCATCAAAGGGGAGGAGGAGCGCGAACTGAGTAAGGTCGTGCTGATCGCCTCCGAGAACTACGTGAGCAAGCCTGTGCTCGAAGCGCAGGGTTCGGTCTTCACGAACAAGTATGCCGAGGGATATCCCGGCCGGCGCTACTACGGCGGCTGTGAGTTCGCCGATCAGGTGGAGAACCTAGCCATCGAGCGGGGGAAGAAGATCTTCGGCGCCGAGCACGTGAATGTGCAGCCCCATTCGGGGTCGCAGGCAAACATGGCCGTCTATTTCAGCGTGCTGAAGCCCGGGGCTATGATCATGGGCATGGCACTGCCCCACGGCGGGCATCTGACCCACGGGGCCACCGTGAGTTTCTCCGGCACGCTGTATAAGTCAGTTTCCTACGGCGTTGACCGGAAGACGGAGATGCTCGATTACGATGAAGTGGAGCGTCTGGTCGTCGAGCACAAGCCGAAGATGCTCGTGGTCGGCGCAAGCGCCTACTCACGGGTCTTTGATTTCGGGCGATTCCGGAAGATCGCCGACCGCGTCGGCGCCTACTTCATGGCCGATATCGCACATATTGCCGGTCTGATCGCGGCAGGTGTGCATCCGAGTCCCGTGCCGTATGCGGATTTCGTCACCACCACAACGCACAAGACCCTGCGAGGCCCCCGTGGCGGGATGATCATGTGCCGCGAGAAGTTCGCCAAGGCCGTGGACAAACAGATATTTCCCGGCATTCAGGGCGGCCCGCTCGTGCACGTGATCGCGGCCAAGGCCGTGGCCTTCCTGGAGGCGCTCCAGCCGGATTTTCGCGATTACCAGCAGCAGGTCGTGAAGAACGCCCGGGCACTCGCTTCGGTCCTGGTGCAGGACGGATTCAGGATCGTTTCGGGCGGAACGGACAATCACCTCATGCTCGTGGATCTTACTCCCAAGGGCATCACGGGCAAGGAGGCGGACCATGCCCTCGACGCCGCGGGGATCACGGTGAACAAAAACAGCATTCCCTTCGACGAGAAGCCGCCCATGGTCACGAGCGGCATCCGCCTCGGCACGCCCATCGTGACCACGCGGGGCATGCGTGAACCGGAGATGAAGATCATCGGCGACCTGATCTGCGAGGCCCTGGCCAACATCGCCTCGCCTGCCAGGCTTGCCGGGGTCCGCGAAAAGATCAAAGTGCTCTGCAGCCGCTACCCGATGTTCGCACTGGAGAAGGCAGGCGTTTAAGCCCAACCACGGATGAACACGGGTGCGGCCTTGCTGGACATACGGCAAAGATCCCGGGATGTAAACCGAGAGCTTCTTATATCCGTGATGCGAAGCGCCGAGTGAGCGACGCGCACGTGGTTTCTTATCGTGTTCAAAGGACTATGAACAGACCCAGTTGGGACGAATATTTCATGGAGATCGCGCACCTGGTGAAGAAGCGGGCAACCTGCCTGCGCCGCCAGGTGGGCGCCGTCATCGTGAAGGACAAGAATATCCTCGCCACGGGGTACAACGGCGCTCCTTCGGGCATCATGCACTGCGCCGACCGCGGGTGCCTGCGTGAACAGCTCGGCATCCCTTCGGGCGAGCGGCATGAGATCTGCCGGGGGCTCCATGCGGAGCAGAACGCCATCATCCAGTCGGCGAAGCACGGCACGAGCATCCAGGGCGCCACGCTCTACTGCACGAACCAGCCCTGCGGCATCTGTGCTAAGATGGTGATCAATGCGGGCATCGAGCGCATCGTGTACGAGGACGGCTATCCGGACGAGTTGGCATCGGACATGATCGCCGAATCGGGAATAACGCTCGTTCATTACACGAGGAAATAAGACAGGGGACAAATAACAAAGTTCAAATCCCAAATAACAAAGAATTTCCAATAACCAAGCCTCAAACAGTTTGGCAATTCAATGGTGAGGCTTATTGATAATTTGATGTGTGCCGATTGGAATTTGGCTGGAATTTGAATCTTGTAACTTGGAGCTTTTTCCGTTATGCAGTGTCCCTACTGTTCCAGCATCGACAATAAAGTGGTCGACTCCCGGATCGGCAAGGAAGGCGACGCCATTCGGCGCCGGAGGGAGTGCCTCAAGTGTGAGCGCCGCTTCACCACGTATGAGCGGGTGGAGGATGTGCTGCCCTTCGTCATCAAGAAGGACAGCCGGCGGGAACAGTACGATCGGTTGAAGATCCTGCAGGGCATCAAGAAGGCCTGCGAAAAGCGTCCCATCAGCGTTGAGGCCCTCGAAAAGGTCGTGGACAATATCGAGAAGTCCATCCAGGACCGGGGCCTCAAGGAGATCCCCAGCACCATCATCGGCGAAGAAGTGATGAGCCACCTGCACGGCCTCGACGAGGTCGCCTACGTCCGCTTCGCTTCGGTCTATCGGTCCTTCAAGGACATCAATGAGTTCATGGATGAGCTGAAGGACATCCTGAACACCAAGGAGATGCGGGCCTTGAAGAACGGCGTTGGCCGGGATTCCTGATGCACCGCAGTCATCCCTCTGCCCCCACCCTCATCCGGACACCTCGGAACCATCGAAAAGAAAGTTCCCGCAAGGCGAAAGATAGCAAAGAAATGTCTGGTTCCTTGGGTTTTAAACTCGGGCTTAAGGGTTTTCTCTGCGTACTCTCTCCGTCCCGCGTCCAATAAATATTAGTCACGGAGCGGGGGCGGCTCTGCGAGAGATGCCTTTGTTTCAAATGTAGAATTCCTGTTTTAAAAACCTGTGCGAGCTTTGCGATAGGCGCGTTTAGTTCCGGTTTGTCCCGAATAGAATGAAGGAACGAATTTCCCATGCCTGACCTCGTCGTAGACATCGCTGTCGGCATCTCCGTGCACAAGACCTTTCACTATCGGGCCCCCGGGGAGATGCAGGACCTGCTTCTGCCGGGCACACGCGTGCTCATACCTTTCGGCAGCCGGCGCGTTACAGGTACGGTAATCGGCCTCCTGTCCGGCGTTGCTTCTGACGGGCTGAAGCAGGTGATCGAGGTGCTCGATGACCACCTGTCTCCCGAACTGCTGGATCTGGCCCGCTGGATGTCGGACTACTACCTCCATCCCCTGGGACTCACGATCGAGACGCTCTTGCCGAAGGCGCTGGGAAGGGCCGTGCCAAAGATGGAGAAGATGCTTTGTCTCATCGCAGGCGCTGATACGGCCGCGCCCAAGGGGCCGAAGCAGGCGGCTCTTCTGCATTTGCTGAAAGAGCAGGGTGAGACCGCAGTATCTGCACTCGACGGGTTCTCGCGTTCCACGATCAAGTCCCTTCAGGATGCGGGGCTTCTTGAGATCACGGAGCGGGAGCTTTCTCTTGTGCCCGTGACCGAAGCCGGCATCCGGGACAAACCCCCTGAGCTGATGCCCGAGCAGGCCGGAGCAGTAGCCGAGATCGGGGCATCCTTATTCTCCGGGACCTTCGGCGTCTATTTGCTGCACGGCGTGACCGGCAGCGGCAAGACCGAGGTCTATCTCCATTCCATCGCATTGCTCTCCGGCACGGGCCGCGGCGCCATTGTACTGGTTCCCGAGATCGCCCTCACTCCGCAGCTTCTCGGCAGGTTCCAGCGCCGCTTTGGCGACCGCGTGGCAGTGCTGCACAGTGGCCTGACCGACCGGGAGCGGGCAGACGAATACCGCAGGATCCGGTCCGGAGGCGTGGATGTGGCTGTCGGGGCCCGTTCAGCAGTCTTCGCCCCCTTTGCGAAACTGGGCCTCGTCATCGTCGACGAGGAGCACGAGAATTCCTACAAGCAGGAAGAAGGCCTGCGTTATCAGGCCCGTGATGTGGCGGTCATGCGAGCCAAGCTCCAGGCGGCCGTGGCCGTGCTCGGCTCGGCAACGCCCTCGCTTGAAAGCTTTTTCAATGCAGCAGCGGGAAAATACCGCCTGCTCAGACTGTCCGCGCGCGTCGACCACCGGCCCATGCCCGAGGTGGCCGTGATCGATTTGAAGGCACAGCCCGCGGAAGGAGGGTATGCTCCGGCCCTGCAGGCCGCTATCAGGGAGCGGACCGAAAAGAAGGAGCAGACGCTGCTGCTGTTGAATCGCCGGGGCTTCTCATCGGTCCTCATCTGCCGCGACTGCGGAACTGCGATCCGGTGCCCGAGCTGCAGCGTGTCGCTCACCTTTCATAAACCCGAAGCGAAGCTCAAGTGCCACTACTGCGATCACGTGACCTTCGCGCCTGACTGGTGCCCGTCCTGCAGCGGCATCAACCTGAAGCTGCTTGGAACGGGAACGCAGAAGGTGGAAGAGGAGCTGCAGAGGTTATTCCCCGCCGCCGTTGTCGTCCGGATGGACAGCGACAGCGTGAAGGGGCGGCAGGCCTACGAGACCCTGCTCGGACAAGTTGACCGCGGCGAGGTGGATATTTTGCTCGGTACGCAGATGGTGGCCAAGGGGCATGATTTTCCCGGCGTCACCCTCGTCGGCGTTGTTGATGCCGACATCGGCCTGAACCTTCCGGACTTCCGGTCCGCTGAACGGACCTTTCAGCTCATCACCCAGGCAGCAGGCAGGGCAGGGCGGGGGGACCGGCCAGGTCAGGTGATGATCCAGACCATGAATCCCGGGCACTACGCAGTCCGGCACAGCACGACCCATGACTATGAAGGGTTCTATGAGGAAGAGATCCAATACCGCCGGGAGCTGGGCTATCCGCCGTTCCGGCGGCTCGTCAAGTTCGAGGTCCGGAGCGCCCAGGAGCAGATCGCGTCAGACGCTGCGCGCAAGGCCTTCAACCGCATGCGCACCATGATCCGCGGGAATGATCCTGCTGTGCTCGGGCCTGCGCCGTCGCCTGTTGCGCGGGTGCGCGGCAGGTACCGGTTCCAGATACTGCTGCTGTCGGAGCGTCGGGACCTGCTGAGGCGCGTTGCTCTTGAGGGAAAGAGCGTTGTGGAGGACGAATACGGCCGGGCCTGCAGGGTCGTCGTGGATGTGGACCCGGTGAATTTGATGTAAAGGGCGGCATGGCGCAAAAAACAGTAAGCTGTTCTCAGGGCAGTGATATAGTGTTGCACGTTGAAGAATGAGGGCCCGGCTGGAAACTTTGGAGGGCATTGTTTCTCTCTGATAACTCACCCACAGGAGCCTTTTTACGATGACTAAATCTATTGAATCGATCCTGGCCTGGCTGGTGATGACGGTCTTCGCCGTTGCCGCGGGTTTCATCGTGTGGTTCCTCGGCGCGACCTACTCCCGCCACTATGCGGCCAAGACGTGGGTGGAAGTTCCTGCCGCAGTGCGGAGCTTCGACATACGAACGAGCCGTTCGCGCAGCACAGGTTCCTCAATGCCGACCATCCAAAGCCGCCTGAGCGCCCTGTACACTTATGAATTCGAAGGGACGAGCGACACCGGGGACCGCGTGGATTTCAGCTTCGGCTCCGACAACTTCAGCGGCGCGCGGCGCTCCGAGCAGCTTGCCTGGCTGATGTAAGGGGAACCAGTGAGCAGAGAGGTCCATGCTCAGCGTCGCATACAGTCGTTGCGACACGTATATACGAAGTGTCGGACATTGCAGCTTGCGTTGTAAGGAGGGCGTTCGATGGCAGAGGATTCAGTGTTGTGTTCTGCCTGTGGTCTGCCGCTCAAGGACTGCATCTGTTGTCCTGAATGAGGCCATGTATGCCTCCTGGACCAGGGGGAACTGTACTGTCCTGTCTGTTTTCCCGAGCCGAAGGAGACGGAGGATGGCCCGTGAGCGTCGCGGTCAAGGAACGCTATGCCGTGGGGAGCTTCAAGTCTCGACAAGTCCGTGCAGGTATCCGGCTGAGCGATGCCCAGGTGATATTGACATTTTTCTGCCAGCGGAGTAATCTATACATACGACTACCGCGTATTGTTTTTTTCTGAAGGAGGTCTGTCATGAGGTATACGGGCATCCTGTTGGCGCTTTTTCTGCTGCTCGGTTACGCCCCTGTTTTTGGCAGCGAGGCGGAAAAAACAGCGAAAGAGGGTTTCCGGCAGGTCCATCAGGGTATGAAAAAGGTAACCAAGTCCGTCCATAAGAAGGCAAAGAAGGACACCCGCATCATCGACAAGAACGCGAAGAAAACCTGGGAAAAAGCGGGCGACGATATCAATAAAGCGACGAAGGATTGATCGCTCACATGTGTGGAAGGGGATGAACTGTACAGGCTCATCCCTTTTCTTTTTAGCGGGCCAGGGCTCGTTGCAACGCGGATCCCGCCCCTCGGCAGCGCACCGGGAATCGACTTGCATTGAGCATCAGGCATCGTGTATGATTGCACCATGATGGAGCAGAAAAACGAAGCCGCGGCGACCACGAACCGCAAGGCGTACCACGATTACTTCATAGAAGAAACCGTTGAGGCCGGCCTGGCGCTCCAGGGCACGGAGGTAAAGTCCCTGCGCCTTGGCCTGGCCAACCTTTCGGACAGCTACGCCATCGTCAGGAACGACGAGGTCTTCCTGCTGAACGCGAATATCAGCCCCTATCCCCACGGCAACATCATGAACCACGAGCCGTTGCGCACGCGCAAGCTCCTGCTGCACCGTGAGGAGATCCGGAAGCTGATCGGCAAGATGGCCCTGAAGGGCTATACCATCATCCCCCTCAAGATATACTTTGTTCGCGGCAAGGCAAAGGTGCTGCTGGGCCTGGCAAAGGGCAAGAAGTCCTATGACAAGCGCGAGACCATCAAGGCCAAGGAGTCGAAGCGCGAGGTGGAACGGGTGGTGAAGGAGCGGAACCGGTAGCGTCCTTGCGCAAAAAAGGGCGGATATGATATGATCTCGAAGACGGGGTTAAAAGGCTATCTTTTTTAACAACATCTGGACAAAGATAAGCTCAGATAAATCGAAAACAGTCATCGTGAAATATGGTACACTGATCTCGTGTGTTTTTTCGTAGGTGGTGCGGTTTTTCTTCCTGCTGTTATCCGTCTTTGTCCGATCTTTCCGCGTCCAAATTGCTCTCACGAAGCTCAAAGGAGGGTGCCATGAAACGTTTGATAGCATTGATCGCAGTGCTGGCAACGGGGTTGGTCTTTGGGTGCACCAAGCCGCCGCAGATCAAGGGCGAAGAGGTGACCTACTCAAGCGGCGGGGTGACCATGAAGGGTTATCTGGCCTTCAATCCCGCCGTGAAGGGAAAGCGGCCGGGCGTCCTGGTGGTGCACGAGTGGTGGGGGCATAACGAATACGCGCGCGAACGGGCCCGCATGCTGGCGGAGCTGGGTTATACGGCCCTTGCCGTGGACATGTACGGCGAAGGCAAGCAGGCCATGCATCCCACTGATGCGGGGAAGTTCGCAGGAGCGCTGTTCCAGCAGTTCAATGTTGCCAAGGCGCGGTTCTCTGCCGCCATGGACCTGCTCAAGAAGCACGAGACCGTGAATCCCGGGAAGATCGCGGCTGTCGGATACTGTTTCGGCGGAGGCATGGTCCTGAACATGGCCCGGCAGGGCCTGGACCTGAAGGGCGTGGCGAGCTTTCACGGCAGTCTGTCGGCCGTTCAGCCGGCCAAGCCCGGCGTCGTAAAGGGGAAGGTGCTGGTGCTGCACGGGAGCGAGGATAAGATGACGACGGAGAAGGACGTCGCGGCCTTCAAGAAGGAGATGAAGGACGCAGGCGTGGACATGACCTTTATCGCCTATCCTGGAGCGCTGCATGCCTTCACCAACCCCATGGCCGATGAATATGCAAAGAAGTTCGATATACCGCTGGGCTACAGCGCCGATGCCGACAAGAAGTCGTGGAACGAACTGAAGTACTTTCTCAAGAAGATCTTTGATCAGTGATCTGCTCTCCTGTCCCGGCCCGGAGCAGTGGTAGCGCCCCGGGCCGGGGCAAGGTGTGTCATCTGAAGAATTTCCCCAAAAGGGTGATTTTTATCCTAAAAGGGTAAGGAATTTTTTCGCAAAGACGCTAAGCTCGCAAAGAAAGACCATAGCAGTTGGCTTCAAAGCCAGGATGTAATGATTTCCTTTGCGCCCTGGCGGTTCAAAATTTTTAATTCCGGTTTGTCCGGGTTAAGGAAAATTCCTTGCCTTCCCCGTTGCATTCCCCTCCAAGTTGTGATATCACTACAGCATATTCAATGACGACTTTATCGCTAAGGAGGATCTCATGAACTCGCTAGTCCTTTCAGGGTTGATGATCGTCGGCTACATTGTTGCCTACCATACGTACGGCAAATATCTCTCACGAAAGATTTTCAAGCTCGATCCCGCGGCTGTTTGTCCGAGCACCGCACTCAGGGACAACCACGATTACATCCCCACCCGGAAAGAGATCCTCTTTGGCCACCACTTCACCTCCATTGCCGGACTGGGCCCCATTGTCGGGCCGGCCATCGCCGTTATCTGGGGCTGGGTGCCGGCGGTGCTCTGGGTCTTCTTCGGGTCCATCTTTTTCGGGGGCGTGCACGATTTCGGCGCCCTCGTCATCTCGCTTCGGAAGGACGGCCGCTCCATCGGCGATCTGGCCGCTGACGTCGTGAATAAACGAGTCCGGACCCTCTTCCTGCTGATCATCTTCTTCGAGCTCTGGCTCATTATTGCCGTCTTCGCGCTGGTCATCGGCATCCTCTTCACCATGTATCCCATCGCCGTGATCCCCGTGTGGTTCGAGATCCCGATCGCGCTCTATCTCGGATACCTCATCTACAAAAAAGGAAAGGACGCCTTCTGGCCCAGCATCGTTGCAGTGATCATCATGTACGTGACCGTGGTCATCGGCGCGTACTATCCCATCGACCTGAGCGCTCTGTTCGGTTTGAGCGCCAAGGCGTCGCTCATCACCTGGATACTTCTCGTCCTGGTGTTCAATGCCTGGCTCGCCTCAAGCCTTCCCGTCCACGCCCTGCTCCAGCCCCGGGATTACATCAACTCTCACCAGCTCATGGTTGCCATGGTGCTGCTCATGATCGGCGTCTTCGTCGCCCACCCGCCCGTGGTCGCGCCGGCCACCAATTTTGCGGTCCAGGGCGCTCCGCCCATATGGCCCTTCATCTTCGTGATCATCGCCTGCGGCGCAATCTCCGGCTTTCACAGCGTGGTCAGTTCCGGGACCACGTCCAAGCAGTGTGACGCGGAGAACAGCTCCCTGTTCATCGGCTACGGGGGCATGCTGATGGAGGCGACCCTGTCGACCCTCGTGATCGTTGCGGTCGTTGCAGGGATCGGCATGGGCATGCCGGGAAAAGGAGGGGAAATCTTCACGGGAGCCGCCGCCTTCAACCACCACTACGCAAGCTGGGGCGCCGTGGGAGGACTGGCATCGCAGCTCGCGGCCTTTGTGCAGGGCTCGGCGAACCTGATCGAGAGTTACGGGATCCCGAAGGACATGGCCCTCGCAGTGATGGCCGTTTTCATTGTTTCATTTGCCGGCACGACGGTGGATTCGGCAACCCGCATCCAGCGGTACGTGGTGAACGAGTTGGCGAGCGCCTATCGCTTTAAGCCCCTCATGGGACGCCAGGTAGCTACGCTGTTCGCGGTCATTACGGCCTTTCTCCTGGCCTTCTGGGACGGCAGCGGCAAGGGCGCGCTGAAGCTCTGGCCCCTTTTCGGGTCGGTGAACCAGCTCCTGGCCGGCCTGGCCCTGCTCGTGATCACAATCTACCTTGCCCGGCGCAAGGTGAACGTGGCGTACACGGGCATCCCCATGGTGTTCATGATCTTCATGACCGGGTGGGCCATGCTGTATAATATTGGGGCATATTTCAAGAGCTCGAACTGGCTTCTTCTGGGGATCGGCGTCGCGGTGTTCATTCTCGAGATCTGGATGATCATCGAGAGCGTTGTGGTGCTGCGAAAGGTGTATGCCGACAGGTCGGCGGTCCCCGGGGCCGCGGCCTGATAGGATTCACGGTGCCGGAACAGACGAACGACTGCAGGGCTGAGCCATGACCCCTAGGGTCATTGGTTTCGAGCCCCTGGTTCTCCCGAGCGAAGCGAAGGGATGGGCTCCATGGCTCAGCCCCTCATTCCCCCTCGCGGAGCGGGGGGGGGAATGCGAGCATATGACCAACATCAGGCAGCGCATTGAGTACCTCTTTGAGCAGCTGGGGAGGCTGGTATACCGCAATCGGGTGAAGTCCCTGCTGCTCATGGCAGTGTTTACAGTTATTCCTGCGGCATTCCTCCCGAAGCTTTCCATAGATACAACGAACGAGAGCTTCTTTCGAAAGGACGACCGGGCCCTTGTCGAGTACAACGCCTTCAAGGACCAGTTCGGCAAGGACGAGCTGTTCGTCATCGCCGTGCAGGGGCCTGATGTGTTCGATCCGGGTTTCCTCGCTCAGCTGAAGTCCCTCCATGATGAGCTGAAGACCCGGGTGCCTTATCTTGACGACATCACGAGTCTGATCAACGCGAGGGACACTCGAGGGAAGGGCGATACCCTGATCGTTGAAGACCTGCTGGAGCACTGGCCGCGGACGGGCCGGGAACTGCGGGCGCTTCGGGAGCGGGCTCTGTCAAATCCCCTCTACCGTGATCTCCTGGTCTCCGAGGATGCGACCTTCACCACTATCATTCTCAAAGCGCAGACCTACCTGGCCGCGGGAGACGTCGATGTGTTTGCAGGATTCGATGAACGGGCCCCCACGGCCCCGGCCGAACGAAGCAGACTGTACCTCAGCAACCAGCAGAACCGTGAGATGGTCGACGCGATCCGGGACGTCCTGAAGCACTACGACGGTCCCGGCTTTCGGGTCTACCTCGCAGGCACACCGGTGATCGTCGCTGATCTCGAGGCCGGGATTAACAAGACGCTCCAGACCATGATCCCCCTTTCCCTGCTTGCAGTCTTCGTGTTTCTCTTTGTCATGTTCCGGCGGCTCTCGGGAGTCATCTATCCCCTGCTCACCATGATCCTCTCGCTGCTTGCCTCCTTCGGGATCATGGCCGCCGCGGGACTGCCTATGACCCATATTACCCAGATCCTGCCCACTTTCCTGCTCGTCGTGGGGGTGGGGGACTCAGTTCATATTCTTGCGATCTTCTATTTCCGCTATGACGGGGGGGCAGATAAGGAGGATGCCATTGCTTATGCCCTGGGCCACTCGGCCCTGGCCGTGCTGATGACGAGCCTCACTACGGCAGCAGGACTGCTGTCATTCATAGCAGCGGACGTAGCGCCCATCGTTGACATGGGACTGATCGCGCCTGTTGGCGTGATGATCGCACTGCTCTACACGGTCGTCCTGCTTCCCGCGCTGCTCGCGCTGTTCCCCATACGGAGGGCGGCCCTGCGCCGGGCCGGCACGGCATCAGCGATGGAGCGCCTGCTCGCGGGCATCGCGAAGTTTTCCTGCGACAATCCTCTCAAGATCATCTGGATCGCCGCGGTCATTACGCTCCTGTCCATTGCGGGCATGACCAGCCTGCGGTTCTCGCATAACGGGCTGAAGTGGCTTCCCGACGACTATCCCATCCGGAAGGCCACGGAGGTCATTGATGAGCATCTCAAGGGCGCTGTTGCCCTGGAGGTGATGATCGACACGGGAAGGGAGAACGGGCTCCATGACCCGGATGTCCTGAACCGCCTTGAGCACTCCGTGGACTTTGCGTCCGGCCTCTCTGTCGGTGAGCTGCAGATCGGCAAGGCCTGGACGATCACGGCTATCCTGAAGGAGATCCACCAGGCCCTGAACGAGAACCGGCCGGAGTTCTACGCCATTCCGCAGGACCGAAAGCTGGTCGCCCAGGAGTTCCTGCTCTTTGAAGGCAGCGGCTCCGATGACCTTGAGGATGTGGTGGACACGACCTTCCGCACGGTCCGGTTCACCATCAAATCGCCCTTCCACGACGCCATGGTGTACAAGGTCCTTCTTGATATCGTTCACGATCATTTTGTGCAGGTCATCCCGGAAGCGACCGTGACCACAACGGGTGTGATGGCGCTCTTCACCGGCATGATCCATAATGTCATTACGACCATGGCAAAGAGCTACCTCATCGCCTTGTCGGTGATCACCGTGCTCATGATCGTTCTGATCGGCAGGGTACGGATCGGGCTGCTGAGCATGGTGCCCAACCTGATACCCATCATGGCCGTCATGGGCATGATGGGATGGCTGGGCATCTCGCTCGACATGTCGACGATCCTGGTCGGGAGCATCGCGATCGGGCTTGTGGTGGACGATACTATCCATTTCATGCACAATTTCAGGCGTTATATGGAGCAGACCGGCGACGTCCGGCAGGCGGTGATGAACACCATGCTGACCACGGGCCGGGCAATGCTGATCACGAGCGTGGTGCTTGCGTCGGGATTCTTCATTACCACTGCAGCGGAGATGAAGAATACGATCAATTTCGGTCTGCTCACGGGCTCCTCCGTGGTCCTGGCGCTGATCGCCGATTACTTCCTGACGCCTGCCCTGATGATCGTCGTCTACGGGCAGCGGAAGGCATCGGGTTCCCATCAGACGCGCAGCGCGGTCAAGAGTTAGTACTACTTTTCGGAGGCGGGAGTTGAGAAACAGTAAGTATAGTATAATCCTTCTGTGTGTGATCACGGGCATGGTGATGCTGCTGGGCAGCGGATGTGCGGCCCCGCGCTGGCAGGAAGCGGCATCGGAAGCCGCGCCGCCCGTGGACCTGCGGAAAACGATCTCGGTCAACGGCATCGAGCGTTCGTATCTCCTTCACCTCCCTCCGGGACAGGACAGCGCTCATCCCGTGCCCCTGCTGATCCTTCTGCACAGCGGCGGTGGTAAGGGCGATGACCTGGAGAAGATCTTCGGCATGAACGGCCTGGCAGACCGGGAGGGTTTCGCCGTAGTCTATCCCGACGGCTTTAGCCATCACTGGAACGACGGCAGGAACGTGGAGCGATTTCGCGCTCACCGTCAAGACATTGATGATGCGGGATTTATTGCAGCGTTGATCGACCAACTGGTTGAGAGCGCTGGCGTCGACCGGCATCGGGTCTATGCCGCAGGAGTTGCGGAAGGAGGCATGATGGCCCATCGCCTGGCCTGCGAACTGGCGGACAGGATCGCAGCCGTTGCACCGGTCATTGCAGCCATGCCGGAGAGCCTGGCAGGCGGGTGCTTTCCCGCCCGTTCGATCCCCGTGCTGATGATCAACGGGACCGATGATGCCATCGTACCCTGGGCAGGCGGGGAGGTGAGGGTCGGGTCCCGTGCCCTCGGCCGGGTCATGTCCGTTTCCGGCACGGTCAGTTTCTGGGTGTCTCAGAACGGCTGCTCGAACACACCGAGCATCACTGACGAGCCGGACCTGGACCCTGACGACGGGACCCGGGTGCGCAAGCAAGTGTACCGCCGGTGCGCGGGCAGTGTCGAGGTCGTGCTGTACGAAGTGCTGGGGGGCGGCCACGCCTGGCCGTCGGGGAGAAATTCCGCTCTGAGCGGGACTGCACCGGCAGCGGGCAGATCGAACAGGGACGCTGACACGGCGGCGCTCATGTGGGAGTTTTTCAAGAACTACCGGCTGGAGCGCCTTCCTCCAACCCGCCGGGAGTCTGCGCCATGACCTCGCAGGAGATCAGCGCTGAATTCCGGAAGATGGCGAACCGCACGGATGCGTCGATCCTGCAGCGCTTCTTCAAGACCGGGCCGGGCGAATACGGCGAGGGCGACCGGTTCCTGGGGGTCCGCGTGCCTGCCATCAGGAACACCGCGAAACAGCATAGGGGAACTTCGCTCACGCACTGCCTGGGGCTGCTCCGCTCCCCTTTCCATGAAGAACGGCTGCTCGCCCTGTTCCTGCTGATCGACGCATTTAATCAGGGCGACGATGCAATGAAGAAGAGCGTGTACGGCCTCTATGTCGGCAACACGCGCTTCATAAACAACTGGGACCTCGTGGACCTTTCGGCCCATCATATCGTGGGCGCCTGGCTCAGGGAGCGGAGCAGGGCGCCTCTGCAGAAGCTTGCGCGTTCGAATCATCTCTGGGAGCGTAGGATCTCCATCCTTGCCACGTTCCACTATATCAAGCGCAGCGAATTTGGCGATGCGCTGCGGATCGCCGCGATGCTGCGAGATGATGACGAGGACCTGATCCATAAGGCAGTGGGATGGATGCTTCGGGAAATTGGAAAGCGAGACCAGCGGGCGGAAGAGGCCTTTCTTAAAAAGCACTACCGCCGCATGCCCCGGACCATGCTGCGTTACGCAATCGAGCGGTTCCCGGAGCCGAGGCGGAAGCAGTACCTGGACGGGAAGGCATGAGCGCGGCCTCGCGTGGCAATTGAAAATGGGAAATTGGAAATAGCAAATTGAAAATTTGTCGCAGGGCCCAAAGCCGTGATGTTATACACAGTCGCGTGAACCTGACAGGTGTTGAAAAGAAATAGCATAGGGATTTCTTGAGGCCCGTTATAGGCCCCGGCATCAAGGATCTTGTCCTGGCAAGGATATCGCATGATAATTTCTCTTATTGCCGCAGTTGCCGAGAATAGCGTGATCGGGCGCAATGGCGCCCTGCCCTGGCATATCCCCTCGGACCTGAAACGCTTCAATGATATGACCCGCGGCCATACGGTCATCATGGGCCGGAAGACCTTTGAGAGCATCGGCAGGCCGCTGCCGGGAAGAAGGAACATCGTTCTGACCCGCCGGCGTGGCTATCAGGCTGAAGGCTGCGATATCGTTCACGATCTTGATTCCGCTTTCGCGGCCTGCGCGGGCGAGGCAGAGGTCTTTATCGGCGGCGGCGGCGAGGTTTATGCCGGGACGATCCATCTAGCCGACCGGATCTATCTGACATGCGTCAAGGCAGCGGTCGAAGGCGACACGCTGTTCCCTGAGATACCCGGCGATTTCATCGGCGCGGAACAGGGCCGGGCGGATGACGTGATCCCTACGGTCTATATCCTTCTCACCCGGAAGGTCGGAACTAGCCCATAAACCAGAGCGTTTTCTCAGTAAAGAGCCCATACATACACCCCTGAGCCGCTAAAAGGTACAAGAAGCGCAAAAAAAGATAAAATCCTTTTGCGAATTTTGCGCATCTTTGCGGCTAAAAAAAGCATGAATGGCTGTACCATGGGCATGATCCATATCATACTCGTTGCCGCATCGATGAGCTATCATGTCTTCATGAGGCCGGATCGCGCATACATCAAGATGGTTAGGTACGGGGTGCAGGCCCTGTTCCTGCTGCTTACGGTGCATATCGGCTACCGGTTCTTTGCTTTCCTTCAACACTTCACCACACCCGGGAATCCCTTTGTTGAGCGGCCGCACGCTGTCGACGCCTTTCTGCCCATTGCAGGGTTCATGTCCTTCAAGTATGCACTCTTCACCGGCATCGTAGAGCCCTTCCATCCTGCGGGGCTCGTGATGTTCACGGCCATTGTCGCCGTTTCCGTCCTGGTGAAAAAAGGGTTCTGCGGCTGGATCTGCCCTGTGGGCACGCTGTCGCAGTACGTCTGGATGGCCGGGGAACGCATCTTCGGCAGGAACTTCCGGATGGAGCGGTTCACGGACGGGTCCTTCCGATCGCTCAAATACATCCTGATGGCCTTCTTTCTCCTGTTCATCGGGTTCGCCATGGCGCCGAACATGATGCTGCTTTTTTTTATCAGCGATTACTATATGATCGCAGATGTGAAGACCATGCTCTTCTTCACGAATATCTCGACCCTCTCCCTCTGGGTGATCGGGGTGATCGGGATACTGTCGCTGCTCTACAAGAACGTCTGGTGCCGCTACCTTTGCCCCTACGGGGCACTCCTGGGGCTGCTGAGCCGCTGGAGTCCCGCGAGGATCGAGCGAACTGAACAGGCCTGCACTCATTGCGGGGCCTGTTCCCGGAACTGTCCGTCGCTGATCGACGTGGAAAAGCAGGAGGCAATTCGTTCCGCCGAATGCTTCGGGTGCCTGACCTGCGTCGCATCCTGTCCGGCGCCCGGCGCCCTGGATGTCACCATCACTTCCGGCCGCCGCCGCAGCATCCTGCACCCCGCCCTTTTTCCGGTCGTCCTGCTGGGCATCTTTTATCTTATCATCGGCGCTGCCATGATGCTCGGCATCTGGCGATCGCAGATCCCCTACGAAGAATATGTGCGCGTCCTGTCCGGCATGTGATCCCTGGTAAGGCGGGCGTTAAGCCAAAAGCTAAAGGCGTCTCTCGCAAAGCTCGCAAAGGACGCAAAGGTTGGAGCAGCGCTCAGCGGTCAGGTGTCAGGAACTGATAGCTCATAGCTGACAGCTGATAGCAAGTCCTGCCCCTGGCGCCTTGGCGAGAAATACCGACTTTTGTTATTCTCTCTGTTCGACCTGGCTCCGTGGTAAAAAGTGCTCCCATTTTTTACGCGCTTTGAGTCTTTCTCCGTTCCGCATCATATGCTAATAGATACGCCCGCCCCGGATCAAACAAAAAATAGGAAGCGGGTCCCGCACCTTTGCCAATAGTAGTGGACGCGGGACTCTCGAAACGGAGCCGGGGGAGCGGAGGCGGCTTTGCGCGAGATGGCATTTCCGGTTCATCCGCTTCCAAATGCTCTTTTCAGGTTGATGTGGTATGCTTATAGTATTCCCATCAATGCAAGGAGGGCAAAACAATGGATCGATGTGCTCTCTTCACCATTACAATCCTGCTTCTTTCGGCAAGCGCTTCGGGGGCGGCGGAACCGGCCGAGAGCGCTCCGTGGCCCAAGGTCACCATAACCCCGCTGGTGCAGGGCCTGGACAAACCCACGCACATCACCCATGCCGGCGATGGGGGCGGCAGGATCTTTGTAACTGAGCAGCGGGGAAGGATCATGATCCTCAGGGACAACAGCCTGCTCCCGACGGTCTTCCTGGACATCCGCGACCGCGTGGGCTGCTGCGGGGAGCGGGGCCTTTTGTCAGTTGCCTTTCCGCCTGCCTATGCTTCGAAGAAACACTTCTACGTCAATTATACTGATCGTTCAGGCGACACGGTTGTGGCGCGGTACCGGGTGGCCGGGCACCCCGACACTGCGGACCCTGCCAGCGAAGAGGTCCTGCTCACCATCGGGCAGCCCTATGCGAACCACAATGGCGGCCAGCTCGCCTTTGGCCCTGACGGGTTCCTGTATATCGGCATGGGTGACGGAGGCTCAGGCGGCGATCCGCAGAACAACGGGCAGAAGGCCGGCACGCTGCTCGGCAAGATCCTGCGGATCGACGTTGAATCGGGAACAAGCCCCTACCGTCTCCCCCCGGGCAATCCCTTTGTGAACAAAAAAGGCTTTCGGCCAGAGATCTGGGCATTGGGCCTGCGCAATCCCTGGCGCTTTGCCTTTGACCGGCAGACAGGCGATCTGTTCATCGCCGACGTGGGACAGAACCAATACGAGGAGATCAATGTGCAGCCGGCAGGGAGCCGGGGCGGCGAGAACTACGGCTGGAGGATCATGGAAGGCAGCCACTGCTTCCGGGCGAAGACCTGCAAAAAACAAGGGCTCGTGCCGCCGGTAGCCGAGTACGATCATTCAAAAGGATGCTCGGTGACGGGCGGAGCGGTGTACAGGGGCACAAACCATCCTCGTCTGCGCGGCATCTATTTTTATGGTGATTACTGTTCCGGCCGCGTCTGGGGTCTGCGTCGCACCGGCGGTGTCTGGGAATCAAAAGAGCTGCTGGAGACGGGCTATGCGATAAGCACCTTCGGCGAGGATGAGGACGGGGCCGTCTATGCGGCGGACCACGGGAAAGGCGGTATCGGCAGACTTGAATAGCACTTGGCGTGGTGAGAGCCGCGGCGGTTGTATGCGTTTTTATGCGGAAAAATGCTTGACAGGTACAGGGCTTTTTGGTATGGTAGTCCCTGTTTCATCGTCATGCAGGAATGTATGGCGTAGATCCCTCAGGGCAGTATAGTGTGTCTTGAGATTTTGTTTCACATCACAAGGAGGGTTACACGTGGCAAAGGGCAAAGTAAAGTGGTTCAATGATGCAAAGGGCTTTGGTTTCATTACTCAGGATTCCGGTGAGGATGTATTCGTGCATTTTTCCGCGATCCAGGGCGACGGCTTCAAGTCTCTCAAAGAGAACGACGAAGTCGAGTTCGACGTTACCAGTGGTCCCAAGGGGCCGCAGGCGGGCGACGTCACCAAAGCGAACTGAACTCACGCAACTGGGGCCGGGATCAGCGATTCCGGCCCCGTCCCTTCCTCGCACGACGCGCGATCCCCTACCGAATCAGCAGCCAAATCATCGGCAGCCACAACTCCCTGGCGTAGGGAACGGGCTTGTTGTCGACCAGCACTTCGCACCCCGGCACGGCATGGACCACGTCCCACAAATCCCTCAACCGTGACGGACTCTTGCCTGGAAAGTACGTGGCGAAATGCCGCGCGGTCAACCCCGTGCCGATGGCTCTGAGATCATCGGCGCCGCGCGCGAGTTCCATCGCCTTCCCGTAACCATCGCCGTCGAACACGGGGAATGAGAGCGTGACGGAAAACGGCAGTGACTCCGCGCCGAAGAGCGCTTCACGCAACTCCGGATGCAGTGTCTCCAGCTCCTCCTGCGACGGCTGCTCGGGCAAATCCGCGTACGGCCAGAACCGATCCAGCGGCCGATTGACCGGCTGGTCGGGCAGAACGCGGCCTGGGATCTTCGGCATCTAATCTACTCAGAAAATCGACGCCACCGAGTTGGCGGCGATCGTCAGCAACCGGCCGGGCAGCACGCCCAAGTAGAACACACCAACCACCGCCACAAGCAAGCCCACGCCCACCATCACCGGCACAGCCGGCCGGCGGCCCTCGGCGGGCTCGTCAACCATGTACATCATGACGACGATGCGCAGGTAGAAGAACACGGACACGACGCTCGTCAAGACGCCCAATACGGCGAGCGCGACCATGTGTTCCTGCATGGCGGCGTTGAAGATGTACCACTTCGCCACGAAGCCGACGGTCGGCGGAAATCCGCCGAGCGACAGCAGAAAGACCGTCAGCAGGCCCGCGAGCCACGGACGATCCTGCCCCAGCCCCGCGAAGTCGCGCATATCGTCATGCGGCC
>Ga0154442_1037_pt1 | contig 37572 bp, 34 predicted proteins | sample RifGroC2_FD_115946 | JGI IMG/M metagenome (GOLD analysis project Ga0154442, IMG submission 115946) | Nitrospirae bacterium GWC2_57_13
TCAGAAGTTTTCGCATGACAACGGATATTCCGTGACGACCGCTGCGAAATAACAAATGAACGTGGTTGTCTAACAACACCCATGCATAAATAGAACAATCTGCCTCAAGGACGTTTTGCCCGAGCCGCTCAAGGAACTTGGCTTTATCCTGATCGTCTTTGAATATCTTCGACTTGTCAAGCCCGCGGACAATGATATGATGCAGTGCTCCGGGGACGTCTAATCTTGCTTGTCGTGGCATGAAGCGATTATAGGCATCAAACGGGTACTTGTCAAGCTAAATGCAACGTAAGCATCAACGTCCCCGATGCCTCTCCCCTGCAATAGACAAAAACAGCATTCTCGTCGCGTTCATACAGGCACCTCCTCTTAGATCCCTATGGGTCGCGTAACAATCATCAGGAATGAACAACGTCCATTTCCTGCGAGGAAATCAGTACGATGAAGTTAGCCTCCGAAATAAGTGAAGTGGCTTGATGTTATTACAGTCAGCTCGCAAAACCTGGTTATGCCGATCAACCTTCATCTCTATGGACGGCATCAGGAGAGAATGCCGGCATACACACTGCTATATATTCAGCTCCTTCATTTCCCGGCGTGCTATATTGGACCCACTCGTTTGCCTTTACAATAATTGCCTCTCCCGCATGAACATCTAATTGCTCTTTTTCAGTTTTAACTCGCAACATTCCCCTTAAGACAACCGTATATTCAGCAAACTCAGGCTTCTGCCCCGGCTCTAACCAGCCTGCCGGACTGACCATGTGAGCTATACTCAGGTCGGATGTTTGTGAATTAACAAAGCCAATATATTCCTTGATCACCTTTGGCTTGTTGCCAGCAGCTTTAATTATCGTAGGCTTATCGATCTTAATTGGCATATTAATATCTCAAGAACATAACGCCGCCTTTGAACCTCGACCGCTATGCGACATCGGGAAACGGAGCAATGTATCCGGTGTCGGCTCCAAAGGCTTGTTTGGCACTATCCGGTGCAATATCGACATCGTTTCAGCTGATTCGGTCTATGTGTCGTTACGACAAAAGTCGGGCTTTCTCTCGGGGTCAGGATAAAACTTTACCGGCACTTCTGACTTCTGGATGGCACCGTTCTTTTCAGACAATCTATACATTTTCAAATTGCAGGAGTCGGTGCCAAGAACATAGTCCGCTTGGTACTGTTCGTGCGGCTGAGGCCGAAATGAGAACACGAGTACGCATCTGTTGGTCTTTATTGTTGAACCGGACACTATGCCATGCGCGAACATTACCCGAAAAGGCAGCGTTCTATCGGCGGGGATTAGTCTCTCCATGACCTCATTGTTCTTGTCGCTACGTGTCCCGTACATTTTCACAGGTGAGATTTCTTTCCACCACTCGTTTCTTATCATCCCACCCTTAATAAATCGGTCATTTTCACATGGCATTCCGACAGCCACGGGAACATTGGCGGTAAATCGAATCATTGCAGTCGGTACGTTTTCCGGAAAGGGGGGCGTTGCGCACCCGGTCGAAAGCAGTAAAAACGGGATAAAAAGAAATCTGTAAGTCATAGCTATGTCCTCCCATTAGTTATCATAGTTCAGCTTTTACTTGAACTATCAGTGTCAAGCTCCGTGCTAATTGAGCGACAGCACTCCAATCGTTAAGATTCATGAATACCCCCTCATGGTTTGTGAAGAATAACGACGCGGGTCACGCGCCGCCTCGTGGCGCGTCGCTGTGGACCCGCCTCGTTAGAATTCGCAGTGGGTTTCATTTCGATCTACCGGCACGGGGCTATTCGTTTAATTCGAAAATCCAATAAGTGCCAAATTTATAATATGCGTAAGGATCTAGCTTGTTATCCTTAAGATAAATTTCTAGATTATTCAGGCAAGTTGAAACTAGTCTCTGAAAAAACATGACTGGATATACAAGTTCAATGCTCTTCTCTTCTTTTCCAGCGTCAACTATTGTCATCCCGTGATAGTACGGGTAATCCTCGTCGTCCTTTGACTCAATCCCATAGCCAGGTTCTCTCAATTCATGTACCAGACTGTTTCGGTAGGCATAAAGCAGGTGAAAATGCTGTAATGACTCTAATGTTATTCCTTCGATTGGGATTCTGCACTCCTTTAGAGTAGGCCAATTCTTCTTAATTTCATCGCTTGTTGGATCCGTATCAAGTCCGACAAGCTGTGATCTGTGGACGTTTGATCTATCGTACGCTTCAAAAATTATCTTCCTAAGTTTTTCAAAAGCGGGATCTGGGTTTATTCTTAATAGTTGCGCCAAATGAGGCATGCTTATTCTGTAACCTTCGCTCCAATTCGCAAATCTCATTAAGAAAGCTACAAAGCGCTCATGGTTTTTACCATTCCTGTGTGGGAATACACTCTTAGACAATGCATCAATAACGCTAACATACAGAGCTTTTTTAAACTTTTTGCTTGAATCCGATGCCGGAATTGCATCAATCATCCTTAACTCATTTTCGAAATACTTTTTGAATCTGTTAATGCGATCATCGATTGTCAATTTTTCAACTCCTATCTGGGTCTAACAAGTTATTATAGAAACGACTCATGGTATCCAATATTATATACTGGCATATAATATTGGATACCTGCATCTAGTATTATATGCTTTTCTGGCATCTAATATTAGATGCTTTTTCCTGTTTCACATGAGTGCCAGAGCATCTAATATTATATGCTTCTCCAGATTCGTTCCTTTGATCCTGCCGAACGGAATGAATCAGGGCCTCACATTTTGCCGACAATGGATGACATCCTGTACCCTGTACCCTGTACCCTGTACCCTGTACCCTGTACCCTGTACCCTGCAAATCACCCCGCCTTCACCCTGCTGACGCTCGCAACACCGTTCAGCTTCTCGATGCTCTTGATAATGCGGTTCAAGTGCTCCACGTCGCGTATATCAAGGGTGAAGTTGAGCTGGCCGCGCCGGTCTTCGCTGACCGTGGCCTCGGCATGGGTGATGTTCGCCTCGGCAGCGCTGATTGCCGACGAGACGCTGCCGAGCATGCCCGGCTTGTCCTCGACGAGCACGGCGATCTTGACGGCATGGGACGTTGACCGGAGGTCTCCCCAGGTCACGTCCACGAGGCGCTCCTGGTCCACGGACAGTTCGGCCACGTTCGTGCAGTCCGCCGTGTGCACGGACACGCCCCGACCCCGCGTAATGAACCCCACGACGCGGTCGCCGGGAACGGGATTGCAGCACTTGGACAGGTGGATCAGCATTTGGTCCATGCCGCTGATGTTCATACCGGCGCCGTGGGAAGGCAGGGGTTTCTTGACGGTCTTTTTGGTTACGTGCTCCAGCGGCGTTTTCTCGGGCGCGAGCTTGTTCGCCACCTGATGGGCCGAGACCTTGCCGTAGCCGATGGCGGCAAGGAGGTCGTCAAGGGTGTTATGGGACATCTCCTGGGCGACAGCGATAAGACCTTCGGACTTCATGGTCTTCGCGGGCGACAGCTCATGCTTGCGCAGGTCCTTTTCCAGCAGTTCACGGCCCAGCAAAATGCTCCTGCGGCGCTCCTCGGCCTTGAGCCATGCCTTGATCCTGGTGCGCGCCTTGGAGGTCTTGACGAATTTGAGCCAGTCCCTGCTCGGCACGTGTCCGGTCTGGCTGATGACCTCGATGCGGTCACCGTTCTGGAGCTGATATTTCAGCTGCACGATCTTGCTGTTCACCTTCGCGCCTACGCACTGGTGGCCGATGTCGGTGTGCACGCTGTAGGCGAAGTCAACGGGCGTGGACCCCAGGGGCAATTCCTTCACGTCGCCATGGGGGGTGAAAACATAGACCACATCGGGAAAGAGGTCCCCCTTCACGCTCTCCATGAACTCCCGGGCGTCGGACAGATCGCGCTGCCATTCGAGTATCTGCCGGAGCCACGAAAACTGCTGCATGTCGCGCTGGCTGACCGTGGACCGCTCCTTGTACTGCCAGTGCGCGGCGATGCCCTCCTCGGCGATTCGATGCATGTCCTCGGTGCGCAGCTGGAACTCGACGCGTTCGCCCTTGGGGCCGATGACCGTGGTGTGGAGGGATTGGTACATATTCGACTTGGGCACGCCGATGAAATCCTTGAACCGGCCCGGCACAGGCGTCCAGAGCGAATGAATGAGGCCGAGGATGGCGTAGCAGTTAACCTTGGTGTCGGTCATGATCCGGATGGCGATAAGATCGTACACGTCCTCGAAGGAGATGCCCTGTTTCTGCATCTTCTGATATATGCTGAAAAAATGCTTGGGCCTGCCCGTCACCTCGCCCTTGAACCCGTGCTCGGCAAGGTGGCGCTGCACGATCTCGATCAGCTCATTGATGTAGGAGTCTCTCTCGGCCCGGCGCTTCGACACCTTCCGGGATATCTCCTCGTAGGCCTCGGGATGCAGGTACATCAGGGCAAGGTCTTCCAGCTCCGTCTTGATCCTGGCGATGCCGAGGCGGTTGGCAAGGGGCGAGTAGATATCGAGCGTTTCCTGGGCGATGTGCTTCTGTTTTTCCAGGGGAAGGTGCTTGAGGGTCCGCATGTTATGAAGCCGGTCGGCGAGTTTGATGAGGATCACGCGGATGTCGTTGGCCATGGCCACGATCATCTTGCGGAAGTTCTCGGCTTCGCGCTCTTCGCGACCCTTGAGCTCGATTCGGCTGATCTTGGTCATGCCTTCGACGAGCATGGCGACCTCAGGCCCGAAGATCTCCTTGATCTGCTCGGCCGTCGTTGGCGTGTCTTCCAGCGTGTCGTGCAGCAGCCCAGCAGCCACGGTGGCGGAATCGAGCTTCAGCTCTGCGAGGATATTCGCCACTTCCAGGGGATGGTCCAGATAGGGTTCGCCGGACATGCGCGTCTGCCCCTGGTGGACCTTGGCGGAAAAAATGTAGGCGCGCCTCACCAGGTCCACATCCGCTTCGGGGTGGTCCTTCTGAATTCTCTCGACAATGTCTTCCAGACGTGTTATCGGCATGTTCCGAATATCCTGGGCGCACTGCCCGATGCGTCATTCATTACTTATGCAATGCCACGCCTTCAGCGTGGTCAGGCCTTGTCCGCCTTGAGGTCCCTGACCTCCAGTTCCACGGCGGTCCTGTTGTTCCAGGTGTTGACGCGAGGCGTGAAGACCGCTGCCACGCGGTTGCCGTTTCGCGCGATCTTGCCGTGAAGCCCGGCCCGGCTGAAAGCGATGGCATCGATGGGCTGGCCCTCACCCTGCCGGACGCGAAGCTTCAGATGCTTAGCGCCGACGATCCTCGACGAGATCACTTCGAGCCCACGCGCGCCGAGCCGCGGTTCTGGATTGCCCTGGCCGAACGGCGCGAGCCGCTCGATCTCCTCGACGAGTTCCCTGCCCAGTTCTGCGAGGGAAACAGATCCGTCGATCCGGAGCGTACGGACAAAACCGTCGGCACCCGCGCGCTCCCGCGCCACGGCGTCAAGCCTGGCGCTCAGTTCTTCGATACGCCCCTGGTCCACGGTGAATCCGGCTGCGTACCGGTGGCCGCCGTACCCGAGTAGCAGATCAGCGCACTGCACTAAAGCTCTGTACAGGTCGAAACCCGGCACGCTGCGGGCCGAGCCCTTCCCGATCCCATCCTGGAGGGAAATAAGCGCTGTTGGCCGGTAGAACTCCTCGGCTATGCGCGAGGCCACAATGCCGATCACTCCCGGGTGCCATTTCTCCGATGCAAGCACGAGAGCGCCCGTGGACGGGATGTCCTTGTGCAGGCACATGCGCCGGGCATCCTCCCAAATGACATCTTCAATGGACCGGCGTTCGCGGTTCATCGCATCAAGCATTTCAGCCAGCTCGGCAGCCTCGCTGCTCGATTCGGTGGACAAAAGCCGAAATGCGGCCGAGGCGTTCTCAAGCCTGCCGCTCGCATTGATCCGCGGGGCCAGGGAGAAGCCCACAGTGCCTACGCCCACCTTTTTCCCTGTCAGTCCGGCAACGGCCTTCAGCGCTGCCACACCGGGCCGCTGCGCCGAAGCAGACGAAAGGGCCTCAAGCCCATGCTTCACCAGGACGCGGTTCTCTCCCGTAAGGCTGCCCATGTCCGCCACGGTGCCGAGCGTCACGAGATCGAGATAGTGCAGCACTCCGGCATCGCCTGCTCCCGTGTCCAGAAGAGCCTGGGCAAGCTTGAAGGCCACACCGACTCCTGTCAGGCCGGCCACGCTGGACGCCACAGGCTCCGGAACATCGGGTGCCAGCAGCAGAGGATGGATCACTGCATAGGCTGCGGGCGCGGAACGGCCCACCTGTCCTGCCTCGCGCTCTTCTCCACTGTCGTTACGACCGCCAGGCAGTTCATGATGATCGGTGATGATCAGATCGATGCCCAGGGAACGGGCCTGCTCAGCCTCGTGCAGAGCGCTGATGCCGCAATCAACGGTGATGACAAGACCGGTACCCGATCCCTTGAACATCTCCAGGGCGCCCGCATTCAGGCCGTAGCCTTCGCTCATCCTGTCGGGGATGTACCAATCAACGACTGCTCCCAGGCCGCGCAGGACCAGCGTCAGGAGCGTCGAAGCGGTTATGCCGTCAACGTCATAATCACCATAGACGACGATCTTTTCCTTGCGAGCCAGGGCGTCTCTGATACGCCGGACAGCCCGCTCCATGTCTCGGAAAATGCGGGGATCGGAGAGGGTGGAGAGGTCGCAGGTGAGGAACGAAAGCGCTGCTGCAGGGTCGGTGATTCCCCGGTTGACCATCAGCCGCGCGACCAGCGGGTGGAGGCCGGCGGCTTGAGCGAGCTCCGAAGACGCCTCCTCATTGGATTCTGTGAGGATCCATTTCATAGGCATGCCCTCGTGAACCGCAGCATCGCCGGACAGGGGTCGTCGGCCTCAGCTTTTCGCGTTGCGGTCTGAGTCCTTGTCCGTGTCCGCTGCTTCGGAGATGCCTTTTTTGAAGCCCTTGATCGCCTTGCCGAGCCCCTCGCCGAGCATCGGCAAACGGCTGGCGCCGAATATGACAAGCACGATCAACAAAATAATGATCAGTTCCTGCATTCCCAGTCCGAACATAGTGCCTCCTGGTACTCCTGCGGTGTATTGAGATTGATGAACGAGCGATGAAGCGGATCGTAACGGTCGATCTCGTTCTCCGTGATGAACCTGACGTTTTTGCCTTCGAACAACTCCTGGATGCGCCTTTGGTCCTTTTGGAGAAGGGCCTCGATGTCCGGCAGCAGACGACGGTGGTACACGGCATGAAGAGGTTCAAGAAGCTCGCCGATGCGCGGCACTGCGGCGTCATATCCCCCGGCTTCCCGGACCATAAAGGCAAGCAGACCGGCATGCAGAAATGGCATGTCGCAGGCCACGACGATATGATACTCATCGTCGGAAGCCATCATGCCGGTATAGATGCCGGTCAAAGGGCCGCGAATGGCAAACGCGTCGGGAACCACCGTGACGCCGTAGGGAGCATACCCTTCCGGCGAGTTGGTTACAACGACCACGGCGCTGCAGATGCCTTTCAGCACGTTGATGGCGCGATCAACAAGAGGCCTGCCGCGGAACTCGAGAAAGGCCTTATCCCTGCCCATGCGCCGATTTTCGCCGCCTGCAAGGACAATTCCGGTCATGATTAAATCTACAGGATTCGGCGCAGAGTGTCAATATCGAAGTCGGGGCGGGAGCAGACCAGCGCGAGATGGTAACGGTCCATCTGCTGCTATCTCAAGCAGACACTTCTCTTTTGGCAAGAATGCGACATTTCTACTTTGGCTTGACAGAGGCTGCCATGACACTTGCTTTTTGCGATCAATTCAATTAACCTTGCAGCAGGCCGATTTGCCGCACTGAGATCGGCCGGGAAGGATGTGTTCATGACTTCTGACGAAACGAAACAGATGATCGAGGACCTCGTAGCACTATCGCGTGAGGCAGGCAAGGCGATCCTGGAAGTCTACCAGTCGGAATTCGCTGTTGAGCGAAAGGACGACAAAAGCCCCCTGACCCTGGCGGACAAACGGTCCCACGAGATCATCACCGGCGCGCTGCAGCGTACCTACCCCTATCCGGTGCTGAGCGAAGAAGGCAGGAACATCCCCTACGAAGAGCGCAGGGCGTGGGACACCTTCTGGCTCATCGATCCGCTGGACGGAACCAAGGAGTTCATCGGCAGAAACGGTCAGTTCACCGTCAATATCGCTCTGATCCGCGGCAACCGCCCCGTGCTCGGCGTGATCCTGGTGCCGGTGACCGGAGAGGTCTATCATGCTGCCAAAGGACGGGGCGCCTTTCGGATACATGAGGGCGCGGAAGAACGGCTGCCGCTTCGTACCCGGCATGAAGTGTTCACCGTTGTAGGCAGCAGGTCACATTCATCGCCGGAGCAGGAAGAATATATCAGTTCGCTCCGGAAGCAATACGGCGAGATCGATTTCGTTTCAGCGGGAAGCTCCCTCAAGTTCTGCCTCGTGGGAGAGGGGCAGGCCGACCTCTATCCCCGGCTGGGGCCGACGATGGAGTGGGACACTGCTGCAGGACAGATCATCGTGGAAGAGGCGGGAGGAAAGGTTCTGCAATTCGGCAAGGAAACCCCACTGGAGTACAACAAGAAGGACCTTCTGAATCCCCGGTTCATCGTGCATGGAAATACGCGAAGGGAATGGTCCTGACAAAGCCGGATACCCTACTTCCAGAACCACGCCCTTTTTGTGGACGATATCGTCGCATGATGACTATGCATAATATCGCACATCCGCAACGCGGAGCTATCTAAAATTATAAGTTTACGTTGACATCGCTCAAGCTGATACATATAGTCAGGCCATGAGATGGAAAGCTGTCATCGTGCTTGCGGCGCTTGCCCTGACAATTGCAATCCCGCCCTCGCTTCAGATCGTCATCGACGATGACAGCGCGCCCCTGCTCATCACACTCAACGTCTGCCATACGGCCGTTCCCGCGCTCTCAAGCAGCGGCGACATGCCCTGCGTCCCTGAATGCCCCTGCAGGCACTGTCCCTCCCTGATCGTGGAGTTCTTCAGGCTGAACGAGCCAATCTATATTCTCACTCCCTTTTCTGACCGTCATTATCGCCCTCCCAAGATCAGCGTCTGAGAACCATTACAACTCCCCAGTGCTGAAGTCTTCGCTTCCATCGCTATCGGCTCTCAGAAACGCGCAGCCTTGTCGATTGACATGCTATTCCTGCGCGTCTGGTGGGACCCTTCGGCAATAATAGCCGTTCCGCCGTGGCGGGACATCGATAACACCATATTCTGCGATCCCGCTTCAGCGGGATTTTCGCGGGATCAATTCTCAGGAGGAAAATACACCATGGATAAAGATACGCTTGTTCAACAGGAGCTATCGAGAAGAAACTTTCTTTTCGACACAGGAAAGATCATCGCCGGTGCTGCCGGCATTGCCGCATTTGCCGCGGGCAGTGAAGGACTGGTGTCCCTTGCCCTGGCAAAAGGCGCGTCAACGGGCAAATGGCCCTGGCCCTATGTGAAGCTGGACCCCCAGAAGACCGCCGATATCGCCTATGAAGAATGGTACCGCGTTTTTTGCGGAGCGGCAGTGATCAACAGCGTATTCAGCCAGCTCCGGGAAAAGGTCGGTGAGCCGTACAAGTCTTTTCCCAGCGACGCATTCGTATTCCTCGAGGGTGGGATGGTCGGATGGGGCACCGTTTGCGGCTCCAACGCCGGCGCCAATGTGGTCAGCAACGTCATCATCGGCCCCCGTATCGCCGGGCCCAAATCAGAGCACGGCCATTCCATCGGTTCGGACATGATGCAGTGGTATTCCGATACATCCCTACCGGTGTTTACTCCCAAGGAGCCGCGGCAGAAGACCGCTATCATTCAGACGACCAGCGAATCGCCGCTCTGCCACGTTTCAGTCGGAAAGTGGATGAAGAAATCCGGCTACGCGCTCGCCAGTCCGGAGCGCAAGGACCGGTGCGCCCGGGTCGCCGCCAGCGTCGCCTACAAACTCGTCCAGGACCTGAACGATTGGAAGGACGGCAAGTATGATGCGAAATCCCACTGGGCGCCAGGCAGGGATGTGGGGATCACGGCACAGCAGAACTGCACCGAGTGCCACGGAGACAAGGTCCCGTCGCCGCCCATGGCCGCCAAATAACGCTTCATACAAGAGCAACCGATGGCCGCAGTCGGGAGGCGGATGCCTCCCCTCTGCGGCAACCTATTGTTCTGCCTCACCGAACGTGTTGGAGAGAATATGAGGGCAATTCCTTTCGCGTCCAAGAACAGAGTGCACTCACTACTGACGGTCATGTTCATTTTGATCTTTTCTCTCGCGTCCTGTTCGCAACAGCCCACATACTCCCCGCCGCCGCAGGCAGGACCTGATGTGATCATCAAGACGGACCAGATTCTTCCGGAGACGCCTTTGTTCTTCACCTACCGGCAGGGAACGAAGAGTATAAATTTTTTTGTTATCAAGATCCAGGGGAAGGTACAATCATTTCTCGATGCCTGCATGACCTGCTACCCAAAGAAAAAAGGGTATAGATCTGAGGATGATACCGTTGTCTGCCGGGCTTGCGACCAGCGGTTTTCCGTTCATACGCTTGAAAAAGGAATCGGTGGCTGCTACCCTATCAAGCTGCCTGGTCGGGAGAAAAAAGGAACATACTTCATCTCTATCGCCGCGATCGAGGCCCAGGCAGACAAGTTCTGACGGAACGTCAGTGATCGAAGGATTATCGAGGCATTGCGCTGAAAATCGTCGGGGACGAAGCTACAGTGCACCTCAGATATTCCTGCACATCCGGGGTTCCGCGCCTATCCGGTAAAGAAAGTTCGCCATAATGCAGAAGCCGGTGAAGGCAAAGAAGATCGTAGCCATGCCAACGAAGCCCGTGAAGTAGAGCCAGTAGGCACTGTGAAACCTGGCAAGGAGGGAGCTTAGTGAGAGGTTGACGCCAACGAAGATATAGATGTACCGTTCGAGGTACCACCTGTCGGTCTGCATGAAATAGAGCCTGCGCTGTTCCCCGCCACGCCGAACCTCAGCCGGCAGCAAAGGTGTTGCTCCAAGAAAATACATGACGTTGCCGACAATACAGAACCCCGTGAGCGCGACAAGAATGGAGCAAAGACCGACGAAGAGCATTGAGAAAGCCCAGTTGGGGTTCACCAGGAACGTAAAGAGCGAACTGAGCAGCACATCCGTTCCAGCCACGAGCCACACGATCCGCTCAACATACCACCAGTCCGTCTTGACAAAAAAAAGGCCCTGTCTTCCCTTCATGCAAATATTCCTTTCAAGCTGACGACGCCCGCCAATAATTATAGCACAAGATGGAGTTTAAACTCGCGCAGGGAAGCTATGATCGTAGACGCAAAGAAGCGCAAGAGTCGCAACGGGACAGATTCCAATACTGTGCGAACTTTTGAGACTTTTTTGCGACAAAAAACCTGAAATCGAATCAACACCGTAATTGTTTTGTCTAAAAATATACCCACTTGATTTGGACTTGAGCCAGAGTTTTACTGTTTGGTTTTATTCGCTGTTCCGGATCTTATCCGCGTCCAAATGCTTTTTTCAGGCTTATTCGTACCGAAGTGCCTGGATGGGATCCTGAAGCGCGGCCTTGCGCGCAGGGTAGACGCCGAAGAACACGCCCACGGCAACGGAGAAGAAAAAGGCGAGCAGGATAGACCAGAGCGAGACGCTGGTGGGCAGGACGGTCACGAAAACGGGGATGAGCAGGGAAATGCCGACTCCCAGGGCGATGCCGATCACGCCGCCGGCCGCCGATAGCGTCATGGCCTCGATCAAGAACTGGGCCATGATGTCCTTGTTTCGAGCGCCGATGGCCTTGCGGATGCCGATCTCGCGGGTGCGTTCGCGCACCGAAACGAGCATGATGTTCATGATCCCGATCCCGCCGACGAGCAATGAGATGCCCGCAATCCCGCCGAGCACCGCCGTCAACACGCCGAGGATGGTGTTCATGGTCGCGAGCATGGCGCCCTGGGTCATGATGGTGAAGTCCTCCTTGTGCGCGTGGCGCCGCGTGAGGATATCCTTGATCTGGCCAATGGCACGGTCCGTGTCCTCCGCGCGAGGCGTGGACGCAATGATCTCGAAGATCGCATCGGTGTCGAAAAGCTCCTGTCCGCTGGTCACGGGGATGAAGACCACGTCGTCCACGTCCCAGCCAAGGCTCATGCCTTTCTTCCGCATCACGCCCACGACCCGGTAGCGCGCGTCCGAGAGCATTACCACCTTACCCAGCGGGCTCTCGGCACCGAAAAGCTCGTCTTTCACCTTCCTGCCGAGAACCGCGATCTTTGCCTTTGAGTCGACGTCGGCCTGCGTGACGTACGACCCGGTATCGACAAAGAGGTTCCGGACACGCTCGAACTCCGCCGTGGTCCCGATGATCGTCGTGTCCCTGAACTTGTTCTGGTACTTCACCTTCCCTGTGCCGAGCACGATCGGGACCGCATCGGTTAAAAGCCACGCCCTGCGCCGGAGGGCAAGTGAATCGTCGTACGTGAGCTTCCGCACCGTCCCTGCGGACGGCGGGTGGAAGCCCCCGCTTGTCGTCGTCTTTCCCGGTGTGATGATCAGCAGGTTGGTGCCGAGTCCGGTGAGCTCCTTGGTAATGTAGATACGCGCGCCCTCACCGATAGAGACGAGAAGGATAACGGCCAGCACGCCGATGATCACACCGAGCATGGTGAGGCCGGAGCGGACCTTGTTCGATATGATCGCCTCAAAGGCGACTTTGAAGGTTTCGAGGAAGTTCATGGCGTTGCCTCGTCCCCCACTATCCAGCCGTCTTTGAGATTGATGGTCCTCTTGCACCGCGCCGCCACGTCCTTGTCATGGGTCACGATCATGACGGTCACACCCTGCTTGTTGAGGTCCACGATGATGTTCAGGATCTCCGCGCCGGAGCGGCTGTCCAGGTTCCCGGTGGGTTCGTCAGCGAGCAGGAGCGGCGGATTGTTCACCAGTGCGCGCGCGATGGCCACGCGCTGCTGCTGGCCGCCCGAGAGCTCGCCTGGCGTGTGAAACATGCGCTCTTTCAGACCCACCTTTTCGAGGACGGGGATGGCCCGTTCCCTCCGCAATCGCGACGGCACCCCGCTGTAAATGAGGGGCATTTCTACGTTTTTGATGGCCGGAAACCGTGAAAGGAGATTGAAGGACTGGAATACAAACCCGATCTTTGCGTTCCTGACATGCGCCAGATCATCGTCCACCATTGAGCTGATCTCTTTGTTCTCGAACAGGTAGTGGCCGGACGTGGGCCGGTCGAGACAGCCGATGACGTTCATGAGCGTGGACTTTCCCGAGCCGGACGGCCCCATGATGGCGATCAGATCACCGGGGGCCACGCGGAGCGAAACATCGCACAACGCGCAAATGTCCACCTCGCCCATACGGTAGGTCTTGGTGATGTTGGTGAGTTGTATCATGAAAGTCCGAAAAGAATTGTAATATGCAAATTGTAAATATCAAATCGCAAATTGGTGGTATGGTTTTCTACCATGTTTTTGATATTTTAGATTTCCAATTTTCAATTTGCAATTTACATTGCCTCACTCAATCCTCACCTTCGCCCCGTCCTTCAGCCCCTCGGCCTCGGGCGTGGTGATGACGTATTCACCGTCGGACAGGCCCTTGGTGATCTCGGTGAAGCTCCAGTTCGTTTCGCCGATGTCGATCGGCTTCAGTTTAACAGCGGCCTTCGAGCCTGTTCTTATGTTCTTACCCTCGGCGACATACACCTGCTTTTTCCCGTCCCGCTCGATCACGGCCTGGGATGGGACCGAAAGCACCGAAGCGAGGATAGATACCAGGACCTCTATGTCCGCAGACATGCCGGGCTTGATCTTTGTCTGATCTTTACTGAAATATATCCAGACGTCCGCGGTGCGGGTCTCGAGCTTCCCCCCGCTCACGATCGGAGAAATCCTTTTGATAACGCCGTCATACTTATCGTCAGGAAAGGCGTCGATCGTGATCGCCACGCGCTGGCCAAGGCGCAGCCTGCCCACGTCAACTTCGTCGATGGTCGCCAGAACATAGATACGGTCCGGGTTTACGAGCGTGACGATCTGCTTGCCCGGCAGAAGGAGCTCGCCCACCTCGGTGTATTTTTTGGACACCACGCCCGAGAAGGGCGCCCGGACCACGGAATAATCCCGCCGAACCTTCGCGTCATCCCGGGCCGCCCCGAACTGGGACTGCGCCACATCAAAGGCGCGGCGGCTCGCGTCGAGGTCCTGCTGGGCGATCATGCCCTTGTCGAAAAGGTCCTGCATCCGCTCGAGGTTCTTCTTCGCCTCCTCGTAAGTCGCCCTGCTCTGCACAAGGGCGCTCTCCGACTGGACTTGCTCCTCCGTGAGGTCGAGCCGCGCGATAAGCTGTCCTTCCTTCACGCGGTCCCCTTCACGCACAGGAAGCGAAACGACCCGTCCCGTGCGCTGTGCCGCCAGGGTCACCTCGAACTCGGACTTGATCGTCGATGTGGTCGTGGCGTTCACGATGACGCGCAGCTCGCCGGGCTCCAGCTTCACGACCTTGACCGACACCGGCTTCCCCGATGCCAGCACCGAGACGATCACAGCACCAGCCGCTGCGACGCCGATCCAGAGCAGAATTTTTTTCCTGCGCGACATCATCAAGAGGATACCTCCGACTCATCCTCGATCATCCACTCAAGCTGCTCCTTGATGTTATGGATGAACTTCTTTGCAAGATCCCTGAGCTTTTCGGCCACGACCATGTCCTGGAGCGCGGCAAAATGGCCGGTCACATGGCCCTCGATACGGTAGGCCACCTGCGTTTCGTTGTCCGACAGCTTTTTGAGCGCGACCGACCCTGTGGACTTGAGATTATCTCCCTCGGCCTCCCAGGCCAGCTTCTCAAACTCCCGGTACTCTGTCGTATGGGTCTTCATCTGCACGGTCCGGCTGAAGGGTCCGAGGCTGACCCGGACGGTCCAGATGGAATCAAGATCGTTCAGGACCTTGACGCCTTTGCACCCGGGAAAGAGACATCCCACCTCGTGGCGGTCCGACATGAAGGACCATACGATCTTGATGGGGAGACGTATCGTGAATGTATGCTCGGTAACAGGCATGGTTTACACAGGCTCCTTAATCACTGAATACGGTAGTGGCAACTACTGATGAACACATGAAAAAGCATAGAGCATAGAGCAAAGCGCATAGCGTTTATAACCCTCTGCTCCATGCGCCATGCCCTCTGCGCGTTCACATTATATCCGTGTTTATCTGTATAGATCCGTGGCCAAATGCTTTTCTCAGTTCAACGAGTATTGTTTATTATCATCTCGTGCCCGCCTGCACTGCTATTCCATCCTGCCCATGGCCCTTCTGAGCCGCGCCACTGCCAGCTGATAGTCATGCAACGCCTGCACCTGGTCTGTTTCGGCATTGATCGATGCGAGCTGTGCATCGGTCACCTCGATGTACGCTCCGACGCCGGCCTCGTATCTCCCCTGGGCGATGTCAAGGTTCTCCCGAGCCTTCTTGAGGGTCGCATCCATCACCTCGATCCGGGCTGTGGCGTTCTCGATCTCGGCATAGGCCTGGTTCACGTCCAGCAGCACCGACTGCCGCAGAAGGTCCTGCTGTGCGTCAAAGGCGAGGAGGTTCGCCCGCGCCTCGCTTACGCGCGCCCGGGTCAGTCCTCCTTCGAAGAGGGGCAGCGTTAGCGTTATGCCGGCGTTCCAGCTGTTGCCGATATCCGCTTTCGGAAAGAACGCGCCGGCCTCGGATGTGCCGCTGTTCCAGTTGTAGGCGCCGCTTGCCGTGATGAAGGGCAGGTAGCCGGAGCGCTCCGCGCCGACCTGCGCCCGGGCTGCATCTACGTCAGCCCGCGCCTTGAGCATCTCGGGCCGTCTTGCCAGAGCCTCAGCTTGAGCCTCTTCCAGACCGGGGACTGCAGCGGGAACGGACAGGACATCCTCGATCGCCACGGGCGCGCGGGGGGGGGCTCCCATGGAGTTGTTCAGGGAGATCATGCGCACCCGCACTGAGTTCTTCGCGTTAATGACATCGAGTCTTGCATTGTTCACCTCCACCTCGGCCCGCGTGACATCGAACCTCGGCTTGGCGCCTGCGCGAAAAAAGGCCTGGGCTTGGGCAAGATGGCGATTGGCCTGCTGCAGGGTCTGCTCTGCCACAGTAACAAGCCGCTCGGCCTGGAGTAAGGCATAGTAGGTTTCCTTCACGTTCAGCACCACGTTCTGCCGCACCCGCTCAAAGTCCCATTCCGCGGCCTGCATGCCGGAACGCGCAGCATCGAGGGCATTGCCGGTGCGGCCGAAATCATAGACCGACTGGCTCAGGGAAAGGGAGGTCGTGGCGCTTTTCGTGGTGTTCTCGCCGAGGGCGTTCGTGGAATGGCTCTCTGAATATCCCGTTGCTGCCTGGAGCTGGGGAAAATAGCGTGAACGCGCCTGTCCCACGCGGCCTTGCGCCGCGTTCATGGCCCCTTCGGCTGCGCGGATGCTCGGATGGTTCCGGACCGCCGCATCGATGCAGTCCCGAAGCGTGAGCTTGTCTCCAGCGCCGGCCAGCGCCGGAACATGAAGAAGCCAGACAAGGCCGATGACGATGGCAAACCTGATCATGCGGTAAATCCTCGTTCACTGTTCCTGCACAACGTGCTTGCAACTTCCCGTATCTTCGGGTATAACAGGCTCCATGCGGAACATCTTCAAGCCCGTTGACGTCATCACCCTGGCCTTCGTGATGCTGCTCATGGCGATAACGGCCCTGTTCTTCGCTGCTCTTCCTCACTGGCCCTGGCAGATCGCCCGATTCGCCCTGCTCGTGGCGGGGATAACGGCAATCGCGTTCTCAGCAGCTCGGCCAAATGCCTGGAAGCCGGCAACTTACCTGCACGCCTTCCTGCCGGTCGTTGTGATCGTCGTGGCCTTCGACAGCCTTGGCGACCTTATCCCCTGGATCTGGCCGCACTACTTCGATGATGAGCTCATCAGGATCGATCGTGCGATCTTCGGCGTCCATCCCACGGTCTGGATGGAACGTTTTATCCATCCTGTCATGACGAATGTACTCCAGATCGCTTACATCAGCTACTATCCCATGTCGATCACACTCGGCATCGTACTTATCATGAAACACCGGACCGCTGCATTCGATGAGGCCGTCTTCGGGATAGTGCTCTGCTTTTATCTGTCCTATGTCGGGTACCTGCTGGTCCCCGCTGTGGGCCCCCGGTTCACCCTTGCAGACCTGCAGACCACGGGGCTTCAGGCAAGCTCATTCACTCTGGCCATCCAGAACACACTGAACGCGCTCGAGCACAACAAAACCGACGCCTTTCCCAGCGGCCACACGGCCGTTGCGCTCATGACGCTCTACTATGCCTGGAAGTTCCGGGAGAAGCGCTACGCAACGATCCTGGCCCCGACCGTTCTTGCCCTGATCCTCGCAACGGTCTACCTCAGATACCACTATGTCATTGATGTGATCGCAGGGGTCCTGCTTACGGTACTGACCATCGGGATCGCACCGGCGCTCTACCGGCGGCTCTCTCGAAAGGGCCCTTCAGGTGACAGCGCCGGGGCATGATATCGAATGCGCGACGCTCCGCCCCGCATTCAGCGGGGCAGCAGGATCACGCTGCAAGTCTGAGCAGCAGTTCCATCACCCCGCCTGATACAACAGGAATGACGAGGTTGTCGTTCACCGGGATCGGAAGCAGTTCTACCACCGCCGCAACCAGCGCGCCGGTCAGCATAATCCAGGGCGCAAGGCCGATCCCGAACAGATGCAGCAAAAACCCCGCTGTTGTCGCCGCAACGATGAACGCTGCGGTGCCTTCCAGGCTTTTCCCCCAGATCTTTGTCCTGCCGAACCGCTGTCCGATGATCGCCGCAGCCACGTCGCCAAAGGCGAGAAAGCAGACGCCTGCAGCGGCGACCTCAGGCGAAAAGAGGAAAAAGGACAGGCCGATCCCCAGAAGATAGGGCGGCGTGCCTGTCAGCCTCTTGCCCTCCCGTTCGCGGATGATGCTCCCGAACCGCTCGAACACGAACCGGTTCATCGCCGGCACTTTCAGCCGCACAATGTCCAGGACCAGCACGACGGCAAACAAAACGCCGTAGAACAGAAGCGCCGGCTCCCTGCCGAGGATGAAATAGACGGACAGCAGCGCTGCGCCGCCGATGGAATGGTATATTTTTCTGCCCTGTGGGTCCATACATGAGATCCCTGCCTGATACAGGGACAGTCCCCTTTGATTCCAGGGGGACTGTCCCAGTCTTCGGGGGCGCCTTTGCGAGAATAATATTTTTTCCGTTTTATTCGGCGATCACAATATCCGCTCAAAGATCCGGTATTTCTTATACAGTTTCCCGCCCATGAGCTCGCAGCCCTTCTGCATCAGCACATTGTCCTCAAGGACCCAGGACATCTCGGCGCGTTCGTATCCTCTCTTCATCGCCGCCTTAAATGACGCGAGATAGAGCATGGCCTCGATCCCTTTTCTGCGATATTCTTCCTTCACGCCCAGGGTGAGAACGCGGATATCCTTTATCTTGCGGGAATGCCACAGGAACTTGAGAATTTCCACGGGCCCCAGTTTTCCGTTCAGCTTGCTCAATACATGATTGAAGTCCGGCACGGCCATGAAGAAGGCCACGGGGTCGCCGTTGACCTCGGCCATGATCAGCAGATCGGCCACGAGCAGGGATTTGAGCCGGTCCGCCAGGGAATCGATTTCCTCTTCCGTCATGGGCACGAACCCCCAGTTGTGGACCCAGGCGGAATTATAGATATCCTTGACCGCCGACAGTTCCTTCTGGAACTTTCTCATGTTCGCTGGCCGCACAACAAGACCCGGGATCCTTTTCCGCAGGGAGGCGGCCAGTTTTTCGAGCCGGTCAGCTGACGGCACATCCTTGATGACCGAGATATAGGCATACAGATCCTTGACCTTGGCCAGGCCGCAGTGTTCCATGTAATCGAGATAGTAGGGAGGAGTATAGGGCATCATGATCATGGGAGGACTGTCGAATCCTTCGAAGAGAAAACCGCATTCATCGTTCACCGAGGGGTTCATGGGGCCCCGCATCACCTCAATGGCGCGTTCCTTCAACCAGCCCGAGGCAGCGTTCAGCAGCCCTTCCGCCGCAGCAATTTGCACGGGAAGGCATTCGAAAAACCCGAAAAAACCAACCTGCTCATTGTGGATATTGATATGATTGCGGTCGATGATAGCAGCGATTCTTCCGACCACGGCGCCGTTCTCTCGGGCAAGAAAATAGGCTGACTCGGCGTGCTTGAAGAAGGGATTCTTGTCGCCGAGCATGAACTCCATCTCCTTCAGGAGCGGCGGCACCCAGTGCGGATTCCCCTCGTAGACCTTCCAGGGGAAGCGGATGAACTGGCCCATGTCTTGCTTGTCTGAAACAAGATCGATCTGCACGAACACCTCGCATCGATGATAGAGCTCCTGCCGAGGACAAGCTGGAAACAAAGCAGTTACTAAGACATGCGGTAGTAATGCCACATAGTTCGTCATTCCCGCGAAAGCGGGAATCCAGAAACAATGTCAAAACTCTGGATTCCGGGTCAAGCCAGGAATGACGGATTATTTTCTATGAGGCTCTACTAATGACCATCTTAGTAAACCACTGGCGGCTCTGCCGCACACGGATAAAACCATATACGAAACGAACATTCAAACCTGTGTTCATCCGTGAGTCCCGTTCTGCGGGACCCGTGGTTTCATAAATTATATTATAGAATTTAAGATTCAGCGCCTGCCTTAGATAACTCCCAGCTTCTTCCCCGCCTTTTCCAGGATCACCAGCACCCGGTCGAGCATCTCATCGGAGTGCGTGGCCATGTAGCTGGTACGGATGAGACAGCGTCCGGCCTGCGTGCCCGGCGGGACCACGGGATTCACGAACACACCTTCCTCGCTCAGGATCTTCCACATCATGAAGGCCCGGTCCTGCTCGCCCATGAGCAGCGGAATGATCGGCGTCTCGGAGTTCCCGGTGTCGTATCCCATCTCCTTGAAAGCCTTCATCATCTTATGCGTGTTCTTCCAGAGGCGTGCAAGCCGGTCGGGTTCACTGTCAATGACCTCGAGCGCCGCAATGACCGACGCCACCGATGCCGGCGGCGGACTTGCCGAGAAGATAAGCGGCCGCGATGTATGCTTCATGTAATGGATAATGTCCTCATCGGCCACGACGAACCCGCCGATGGATGCCAGGGACTTGCTGTAGGTCCCCATGATCACATCCACTTCCTTTTCGAGGCCGAAATGCTCAGCAGTACCGCGCCCTGTTTTACCCAACACCCCGACGCCGTGAGCATCGTCCACCATCAGCCGGGCGCCGTACTTCTTGCAGAGCGTCACGATGTCCGGCAGCGGCGCAATGTCCCCTTCCATGCTGTATACGCCGTCAACGACGACGAGCTTGCCCCTGTTGCCGTTCTCTTTCAGAACGTACTCCAGGCTCGTCATGTCGTTGTGCTTGAACTTCTTGAGCTCGGCATAAGAGAGCCTGCAGGCGTCGAAAATGCTGGCATGGTCCAGCTTGTCGACGAAGATAACATCGTCCTTGCCTGCCAGGGAGGAGATGATGCCGAGATTCGTCTGGTAACCGGTGGAAAAGGTGAGCGCCCCTTCCTTGCGGAAAAAAGCTGCGAGCTTTTCCTCGAGCTTCACATGGATGTCCAGGGTGCCGTTCAGGAACCGTGAACCCGCGCATCCGCTGCCGTATTTCTTGACCGCCGCGACGGCTGCATCCTTGACCTTCGGATGGCTTGTGAGACCGAGATAATTATTCGACCCGAGCATGATCATCTTCTTTCCTTCGACGATCACCTCCGGATTCTGCTCCGACTCCACAACGCGGAAATAGGGATAGAATCCCGCTGCCATAATTTCCTTTACAGCGGTGTACTTCCTGCACTTCTCAAAAAGATCCAACGCTTCTACCTCCGACTCGAAAGATGTATTTCACTGATTCACCTTCATACCTTCCCATCTTCCCAACTTCACATCTTCTGCACTATCATATCCAGCCCTGCTCGCGGTACCATTTCCAGGTACGCGCAAACCCCTGTTCCAGGGGTATAGCTGACTGGAATCCCAATTCTCGTCCGATCTTTCCAACATCGCCGATCCAGTGCTTCTGACGCGCCTCACGCACTTTCTGCCGGTTCGTAAGCGCGGGCCTTCCGGTAAGCAGCCCGCCTGCCTCGGACAGAAGACCCATGAGATAAGCCGCGAAATATGGGATCGTCACTGTTCGTGCTTTTACCCCGCCTGTCCGGAGCAGCACGTCCCGGAACGCTGACCACGAATAGGGCCTGTCCTCGGAAACGAAGTAGATGCTGCCCGAAAGGACGTCCTTTTCCACGGCGAGGACCAGCGCATCGGCCAGGTCTTCCACATAACAGGGCGCGAGATAGCGCTCGCCGCCGCTAATCTTCACGAACAATCCCTTTGCAGCCCAGCGGAATAGTTCGAACATGTCCCTGTCCCGGGGGCCGTATACCGCCGAAGGCCGCAGGATGACCAGGGGAAACCGGGCGCGATAGCGGATCGCTTCCTGCTCGGCGAAAAGCTTGCTCTTTCCGTAGTCCGATACGGGCCTCGGCGTGTCGGTGTCCTTCACCGGCTCGCCATCAAGACTCGGTCCGGCAGCAGCAAGGCTCGAGACGAGTACAAATTTTTTTACGACGTTGCCGGCGTTCGCGCAGGCGTCGAGAAGGTTTCGCGTGCCGAGATGATTAACTTCATAGTATTCACGCGCCCAACGCGCCTTGGTCAATCCCGCGGCGTGGATCACCGCCGACACGCCGTCCAGGGCCGGAGGGATCGTACCGGGAAGCGTGCAGTCTCCCTCTATGATCCTCACGTTCGATCCTGTGAGCCATCGCAGCCGGGCCGGGTCCCTGACAAGACAGGTGACGTCCCATCCCCTCATGAGGAGCCGCTCCACGGTATGGCTGCCGACCAGACCAGTGGCTCCGGTCACCAGGACCCGAGGGGAAGTTGCTGTCATGCCCGCCCGCACCTGAAGCCAAAATTATTGGGTAGTGTATCCAAAGTACTCGCCTTCTGTCAAGGAATATACTTCTCGTTCGTGGTGCTTTTTCAACGGTGGTTCTCGACGTCTGAGGGCAGCGGGCAGGAGGGACTCATGTCGCACCGCTCGCATTCGAGCTGGATGGTGCTGTGCAGAACCTTGAACTTGTCTAAAAGAATGGACCGGATCTTGTCCAGGATGTCCCTGCTTCCGCTCACCAACTGATCGTCGATCACTACATGGGCGCTCAAAGCATAGACCCCTGACGTGATGGTCCAGAGATGCACGTGATAGGCTTCGCGCACGCCTTCGATCTTCTCGATCTCTGCGCTAACCGAAGCGATATTGATATGGGCAGGAGCGGATTCAAGGAGAATATGGACCGATTCCATCACGAGCGCTCCTGCGCTGATAATGATGGCAACGGCTATGAGGATGCTCAGAAGCGGATCAATGAGATACCATCCCGTGTAGATGATGACAATGCCGCCGATGATGACCCCCACCGAGGACAGGGCATCACCGACGATGTGCAGGAAGGCGCCCCGGATGTTCAGGTTCGTCTTGCGGTGCTTCAGCAGGAAGAACCCGCCGACAAGGTTCACAAGGAGGCCCAAAACTGCGACGGCGAACATGAGCCCCCCTTCAACTGACTGAGGCGCAAGGATGCGCTGGTAGGCATGATAGATGATGAAGAGCGATACGATGAGCAGGACGGTCCCGTTCACAAGGGCGGCAAGGATCTCGAGGCGGTAAAAGCCGAAGGTCTTTTTTTCCGTGGCCGGCATGACCGCAAAGGTCATGGCGAAGAAGGAGAGGGCAAGAGCAAGGCTGTCGGTAAGCATGTGCCCGGCGTCGGACAGAAGAGCGAGACTGTTCGAAAGCAGTCCGCCGACCACCTCGGCCACCATCATGACCACGGTGATCGAGAGGGCGATCAGCAGGCCGCGCTTGCCGCCTTCCGCGTTTTCCCGGTAAACGTGGCCATGGCCGTGATGATCATCATGGGTGTGGGAATGGGACATAATATCGTACCAGTTCCTCCTCGGGGATGTACCGCTCAGGCCATCAAGCGTAGGGGCGGGCATGCCCGCCCATTGGGCTGGTCCATATCACGGAGCTTGCCAGAACCTCAGATCAGGAACGGACTCGATCATGCCGAGCTCCGCGGCATAAGCATAATAGGTCAGCAGTCCCTTCTGTTCCTTTTCCGAGAGATCGAAACTGAAGGATCGCCAGTAGTCCAGCAGGCGTTCGGCCGGGATGCCGAAGCGTGCAGAATAGTCCCTGGCCAGCCCCTCCAGATGCGACAGCCCGTATTCCTTGGAACGCTGGAGAACATCATAAAGCAGGACGAGGTCTTTATCAATGGTTTTTTTGTAGTTCACCTGCCAGAGAGCGAAGACAAAGGGAAGGCCGGTAAATTCATGCCATAACGCGCCGAGGTCGTACAGATGGGGGAATCGAGGCGACGGCTCCAGCTTCAACGCGTGGTCGCCGATTGTGAGCGCTGCATGGACCCGCGCAGGCGGCTCCTCCTTCCCCTGCTCGAAGTCAATGTAATCGGGTGAGAGACCCGAACGAAGTTCAAGCAATATCCGCAGCAGGACCACTGACGTGGCTGAAGCCGTGGTAAGGGCCACGGTGCCGCGGTCGAGTTCGTTCAAGGGCACACTGCTCTGAAGAATGATGCTTTTTGCCGCGCTTCGCGATGTAATGGAAAACCCCGGCAGGATCCGGTATCTGCCGGGATTATAAGCGTATTCGATGGAAGATGACGGCGAGATATCAATCCCTCCGTCCAGCAGCAGACGGTTCAAGGCTGTGGGTATGCCGTCAACAAGAGTAAACGGGAACGGCACAACGCCGGTGATGATCCCCGCGTGCATGGGAAGACAGTTGGAATAGATGATATGCCCGAGTTTGATCATGGCTGATTGTTATATTGGCCGCAGATTTACGCAGATGAACGCGGATAACATCGTAAAACATTTCCCATGCATGGATGCAATCCGTCAAAACAAGATAAAACCTCTGATAATATGAGCTTTATCCGTGCCTATCCGCCTTTATCCGCGTCCAATCATACCTCTTTCTTTCTCTTAAAGAAATTCTCCAGATCGTCCACCAGCGTATACACCACCGGCACGACAACGAGCGTCAGCAGCGTTGAAGTGACCAATCCTCCGATAACGGCAATGGCCATGGGAGCCCGCAGTTCCGCGCCCTCGCCGAGCTTCAGCGCCGTGGGCAGCATACCGAAGACCATGGCTGCCGTGGTCATCAGGATGGGCCGCAGCCGCACAGGCCCGGCCTTCAGGAGCGCCTCGTTCCGCTCCATGCCCTTGTGCCGGAGCGTGATGGTGTAGTCCACGAGCAGGATGGCGTTCTTTGTCACGAGTCCCATAAGCATAATAATGCCGATGAGGCTGAAAATATTGATCCGTTCGCCGGTAATATACAGTAGCCCCATAGCGCCAATGAAGCTCACCGGAAGCGAGAACATTATGGTGAATGGGTGAACAAAACTCTCGAACTGGGACGCCAGGATCATATAGACCATGATCACCGCGATGATCAGGGCAAAGACGATGCTCTCGAAGGATTCGAGCATTGCATCAGCCATGCCGATGTAGCGTGTGGAATACTCCTCGGTCAGGTTCTTTGCGGCGATGGCGTTCAAGTCGTTCATGGCTTCAGCCATCGGCTTACCCGCTTCGGTGTTCGCAAAAAGGGTGGCTGACCGCTGGCGGTTCATGTGGGTGATCACTGTCGGGCCCGTGCCGATGTCTAGCGTGGTCACATCCTCGAGCCCCACCAATTCGCCGGTGGAGGAACGGACCCGCAGGCCTTCGATCTGGCCCGGCTTCCGGCGAGATTCAGGAATGAGCCGGGCGGTTATGTCGTACCGCTGTCCCTCCCTCTCATCCTTGTACTTGCCGATGATCTCACCGCCGATCATGGTGTTTACCGTATTACCGATGGACGCTGCGCTCACTCCAAGATTGGCTGCTTTGTCGCGGTCGATCCGCACCCGCACCTCGGGTTTACCGGTCTCGATGTCCGTATCCGCGTCCACAATGCCGGGAATGACCGCAAAGGCGTCCTTTATGACCAGAGTCCGTTTGTGGAGGTCTTCAAGGTCCCGGCCCTGAACGACGAGCTGGATGGGAACGGCCCGCATGCCGCCGCCGACCATGGCGATCGGCTCGACCGATGTCTTGAGATCCTTTGTGCCGGTGATATCATCGCGGATCACCTTCATGGACCCGAGCTGGTCGATGGTCCGATCCTTCCTTTCCTTCAGGTTCACATAGATCCTGCTCTTGTTAATGGCCGGCGCGAAGTCCGTCCCGGTAACATAGAACGTGCCAGACACCTCGGGCCGCTGCCGGAGCTTCTCATCGACGCTCATCATGAGCGAGTCAGCACGCTGCAGCGAATAGTCGATAGGCGCCTCCAGCCTCACCAGATACCGACCCTGGTCTTCGGCAGGCATGAATTCCTTTCCCAGCAACACAAAGATCGCAAGGCCAGCCACAACACTCCCCAGGGCGATAGTTATGACTGTCGGTCGATGACGAAGGGCCCAGGCCAAGAGCGGCCGGTAGAACTCATAGAGCTTCTCGTACCCTTTTTCGAGGAACATATAGATTTTTCCATGCTTCTGCCGGTAGTACAGAAAGCGCGATGAGAGCATGGGAGTGAGCGTAAGCGAGACAAAGAGCGAGACGAGCACCGCAACGGTCACGGTGATGCCGAACTCGTAGAAAAATTTACCTACGATTCCTTTCATAAAGGCCACGGGTACGAAGACGGCTACGATAGAGAAGGTCGTCGCCATGACGGCAAGACCGATCTCGGAGGCGCCTTCCCGGGCTGCCTGGACCGGCGGCTCCCCTTCTTCCATCCGGCGATAGATGTTCTCGAGCACCACGATGGCGTCATCGATCAGGATGCCGATTGACAGGGATAGCGCCAGCATGGTCATCATGTTCAGCGTGAACCCGAGAAACTGGATGAAGGCAAAGGTGGCGATAACCGAGGTCGGCAGGGCCACGGCACTGATCAGGGTGCTCCGGACGCTCCTGAGGAACACGAAGATGATCACCACGGCCAGGATCGCACCGAGCCAGAGGGCTATCTGCACGTCCTCAATGGAGCGCTTGATGTAGATCGACTGGTCGAAGGTAATGTTCAGCTTTATGCCCTTCGGCGGCTTGACCGCTGCCACCGCTGCCTTGACGCGATCCGCCACGGCCACGGTATTTTCCCCGGACTGCCGCTTCACTGACAGGCCCACAGCTGTCTTGCCGTCGTATCGTGTGATAGACCGCTCGTCCTCGAGGCCGTCCTCAGCGTAGCCGATGTCCTTCAGTTTAATGAGCCGTCCGTGGCGATAGGAAATTACCATGCCGTTGAACGCCTCGGGCGTCTCATACTCGCCCTTGGTCTTGACAATATATTCCATGCGGCTGTTCTCGATCCTGCCGCCTGGAACTTCCTTGTGCTCGGCGCCCAATGCCCGCTTCACGTCTTCCGACGTGAGCGCGGCAGCCTCCATCTTCTTTTGGTCAAGCCAGATACGCACCTGCCGCTCCCGGCCGCCGCTTATCGTGACCGACCCCACGCCAGGGATCTTCTCGATGTCCCGCTTCAGCACCTTGTCGGCATAGTGCGTCATATCCTTTATGGTCCGGTCGCCCCAGGCCGCTATCCAGATGATGGGCTGGTCCTCGGGGCTGATCTTCTCGATCACCGGCGGCTCGGTTTCCTTAGGCAGCTGGTTTCGTACGGCGCCGACCTTGTCGCGCACGTCCTGGGCAACCAGGTCGATATTCCGCTCAAGATGGAACTCCACGGTCACGATGGAAAATTCCTCCATGCTGGAGGAACGGATGGACTTGACGCCGCTGATCGTATTGACCGCTTCCTCGATCACATCGGTGACGTCGATCTCCATCACTTCAGGGCTTGCGCCAACGAGCTTGGTGGTGATGTTGATCACCGGAAAGTCAACTTTGGGGAAAAGATCGAGTGCGAGCTTCGGATAGGCCACAACCCCGAAAACGATCAGGGCAAGCGTTACCATAGTCATGAAGACCGGCCGCTTGATGGATATTTCAGGAAGTTTCATAGGCAACCCTCTAATTAAGTGAAGTTGGGAAGGTAAGAAGGTAGGAAGTTAAAACCATCTGATTCACAACTTCTTACCATCTCACCATCTTACGTGCTATTCGCTAATAATTCTTTCCCCAGCAGTCCTACGCTCCGCTGAAGTTGCAGCACCGCCACCTCGCGGTCGTAGAGCGCGACACTATACTCCCGCTCGGCCAGGAAGAGCGCTTGCTGGGCGTCGATAAGGGCAAGGCTGGATGCCAGACCCTGTCCAAAGAGGGATTCCACTGCGTCGAAATTCTCCTTGGCGTCGCTATACTGCTGCTTCGCCGTATTCAGAACCGAGGTGATGGTCTGCAGGTTCACGTAGGCCTCAAAGACCTCTGTCTCGATGTTCTTTCGGAGAAGTGCCGTGGCAAGCTCGGCCTGGCGCTGCTTCGAGCGCGCAGCTGCGACCTCCGCCCTCATCAGTCCCCCTTCGAAGATCGGGATCGTGAGCCGCACCCCGCCGTAGTAGATGGTCCCGTCGGTCAGCGTCTCGGGGTCGGAACTTTTGTACTGAAGAGCGCCTTCAGCGTACGCCTGCGGATAGTGGGCGCCTTTCACGATGGTAATGTTCTCGGCTGCCACCTTCTCGTTCAGCCGTGAGCTCGAAAGATCCTCCCGGCTCTCATAGGCCAGGGACTTCAGGTCTGCAAAGCTCTGGGCAGGCTCCTGGACGGCCGCCGGTTCGGAGAGGTCCACGTTCTCCGGAAGCCCTGTCAGGATGCTCAGTCTCTGGCGCGCGATCCGCAATCCGTCCTGGGAGCGCGTCAGGATGATTCCCGCCTGGCTCACCAGCGTGTTGGCCCGGAGCAGCGCCGATATGTTCGCCTTGGTCCGGCGCGTCGCGGCCTCACGCTCCGCGACCTTTCTGTGTCGCACCATGCGGGCCAGCGAGGCCCTGCTCAATCCAACGAGTTTCCCAGCCTTCAGTACGCCGTAATAGGCTTGCGATACGCTAAGGATGATGTCCTGCTGCGCGCTGGTGAGCTGCCGGAAGCTTACCTCCCGCAGGGTCTGGGTGGTCCGATAGGCAGCGAAAGTCCTCCCGCCGGTATAGATCGACTGGGTCAGGACCATGCCTGCCAGGAACTCATCGAGGGGCTGGAAAACGAAGCCACCTGACGGAGGCAGGACCTCGTTATAGCGGGTATAGGATGACTTCGCGGTCAGCCGCGGGAAAAGATAGCTCCGCGCCTGGTCAACGACCGCATCAGCCTGCGTGACGCCCTCCCGGGCGATGCCGACCACCTCATTCGTCCTGAGGGCGGACTGGTAGGCTTCAGGGAGCGTAAAGGCCTTCTCGGCGGCAAAAGAGAAGGACGCGGGAAGGAGCAGGCATCCGATCATCACAATACTCTGTACGGTTCGCATCGATAACATCCCCTCGCGGTTTACATCCGTTTTATTTTCCGGTAACGCCGAGACCATCGAAAAAGAAGTCGGTCACGAAGGCACCGAACTTCCTGGATGACAGATCAACCTTTTTTCCATGCAGATGCTCGGCGATGGGCTGCATGATAAAGTTGTGGACGATGATGCCTATGAGCGAAGCCACAGCCAGAGAGGGGTCGACCTTCCTGATCTCGCCATTCTTTATACCTTCATGAATTATATGGACAAGCCGCGCATGATTATCGGCAAAAAAGTTCTCGCAAACCCAGGTCACGCCCCCGCCGCTTACCGCGAATTCCATGGCCATGATCCGGCGCAGGTCTTCGTTCGCCTGGTGGAAACGGATATACTCTTCAACATACTTGCGGATCTTTTCCCTGGCAGGCGAGTCCGATTTGAAGATCTCATTGTCCCAGATGGCGATCAGAGCGGAGAAAGAATCGGAAAGCACGGCCCGATACAGGTTTTCCTTATCCTTGAAATAGTAGTACAGCATGGCGGTATTCACCTTGGCCGCCATGGCCACGTCCCGGATCGACGCACCGTCAAGGCCCCGCTGTGCAAAGACCCGCCGCGCTGCTTTCAGGATCGCAGCCCGCGTGTCCCCTTCCGCCCGCTGGGCTTTTGGCCTACGCCCCGCCGACCTGCGACCTTCTGTTATTTTCCGATCTGGTGTCATAGCTATTAACTGAACGGTTAATTAATTAGGATAGATTTATACCATCGCTTCCGACGTCTGTCAAGGTATTTTTCCCCCATTCGGCAGCGACCGTGCCATTTGTTGCCCCAGAAACCAAAATAAGACTCCTCTGCCGCGGTACTATTACCCAGCGAATGTAATTTCGTTCCTGTGGCGCTGTGACCGGCAGGTCACGATAAGATGCATAATTTTGATATTAGGCTTGCTCTGCAGCTGTATCTTTAGGTATAATAAAAAAATAGTAGTCAGGTCGGCGCACCGTCAAAATCGGCGCGCTGATCACAACGCAATCTATTCAATGGCTCCAGAAAGGTGCATGTCATGACAAAAACAGGCTGGTCATTATTTATCGCAGCAGTACTCGCGGTTTCCGTCCTTCTCTCCCCTGCTCATGCCGCTTCCCTGAAGACCAAGGTCGCTGTCCTGGATTTTCAGCTCCACGGAGATCATGAAAATGAGGACATGGGAAAGATCTTTGCCGAGTGGCTCATCACCGCCCTCGTCAACCAGGGCCGCCTTGAAGTGATCGAACGCCGTCTCCTTGAGAAGGTCCTGTCTGAGCAGCAGCTCGGCGCCACTGGCCTTGTGGACGGACAGTATGCATCACGTCTCGGAAAGATGCTCGGAGCGCGCGCGATCGTTTCCGGAGCGCTCATGAAATTCCAGAACGTGATCGAGGCCAACGTCCGCATCATCGACGTTGAATCCGGCGCCGTCATCGCCGCCGAGATCGTCCGCAGTTCCAGTGTGACCAAACTGGAAGACCTCGTGAACCAGATGGCGGAGAAGATCATCAGGGACTTCCCCATCGAAGGCTATATCGTAAAGCGCACGGATACCGGCGTTCTGATAGACGTAGGAAGACTGAGCGGCACGAAAAAAGGCATGCGGTTCAGCGTATATAAAGAAGGCCCTGCGATCAAGCATCCCAAGACAGGCGAGGTGCTTGACGTGGAACGCATCGAAATGGGCACGATCGAGATCCGGTCCATGAACGAAAAAACCGCCGATGCGGTCATTATAAAAGAAGCCTCAGCTGATTCCATTCAGTACGGGCAGATGGTAAAGAGCCTGAAAGAGGTCGGCACGGGAACAATGGTATCGCGCCCGGATCCCGGAACAGTGAATCCCATGCAGTCTACGGCAATGGGCAGCGGAGCGCAGGACATAGCGGCAGCTGAAGCGATCATCGAAGAGCTGGGACGGCTTAAGAAGATCGGCGACAAAAAATGGGCCTACAAGAAAAAGGAAGCCGCACGAGCGCTCAAGGTCCTGTCCAAAAAATACCGGCGATCTCCCGACCTGTCCATTGCCTATGCCAAATACTACCTTGCTCTTGAAAACCTGCCCGACATGGACAGCCATCTTTCCCGGGCCATCTCCTACGGAGCCAATGCCACGGAAGTATATATCTTTCAGGGTGACATATATGTTGAGGCCTCTGCACGGCGCTCCAGCAACGCAAGGTACGCAGTGAAGGCCTATGACCAGGCTGCAGGCTCATCAACGGACAAAGATCTTCAGGCCTCTCTGTATCTGAAGATTGGCAACATCTGGGCCGACGTCCTGACAAACCCCGGCAAAGCCAAGGATTACTGGAAAAAAGCTGCGGCTACGCAACCGAACGGAGAGCATGCGCGGTCGGCGTCTGAGCGCATGGCCCTCGTCAAGTAACAGCAGAAACAGAAGCCCTGCAGCTTTGAACGTCGAAGACATTTCGTAACCGCGATTGGGAGAGCGCTACCAGAGCTTGACCGGCGGGATCCAGCCGTTGAAGGCCATGCCTTTGAGAAAGGTCCTGGCTCCGAGAAGAATGATAAGGACCGCTGCAATGCGGTACAGGATGAGCTTGAAATGAGGCTTGATCTTCGTCACCAGCAGACCGAAGGCCATCAAGGCAGGCATGGTGCCCAGACCAAAGACGACCATGATCGTCGCACCTGACAGGAAGCTTCCGCTTGCAGCGGCGTTCAAAAAAATTGGATACAGTAATCCGCATGGCAGGAATCCCAGGAGCAGGCCGAGCACCAGGGCGCCCCAGGCGCTCTCGAACTTGAGGATCCGCTGCAGCGTCTTCCGGAACATGGGAAGCTCCGTGATGCCGGCATCCTCGAACATCCCCCGCTTTCCAAGCACTCCCGCGATATTCAGTCCCATCAGGACCATCATTGCCCCCGCGAAAAGAAGCACGCCGCCCCGGAAGCCGTGCAGCGCGGCAGCGGTCTGCGCCAGAGAGCCGAGAAAACCCATCACGCCGCCGATCACTGCGTAGGTCGTGGTCCTGCCCACGTTGTACAGAATATGGTACGGCATCGACGGCCCGTCTGCGGGCTTTTTGAGCGAATACATGGCCACAAATCCGCCGCACATACCGATACAGTGCATGCTGCCGAGCAGCCCGATGATGAATACTTCGAAGTAAGCGGTCATTATTCTCTCCTTGGCCCGTCTGTTTAAAACATCGGGAAGATTCCCCCCTGAAAAAGGGAGAATAGGAATGCTTTTTTATGTTATCACTACGGTTGGTAACGGAAATGTCCGATAATCCGCCCTACGAACAGCGCGTCTTCCAGCTTTGGCCCCTGCCCGATGTTGTGAACAATAAGATGACGCTTTCCGTCCCGGGATCTCGGTACCACAACGAGACCGATATGAAGCAGCCCGTTGCTCAACTCCCATGCCACGATATCCCCTGGACGATAGATCAAAGGATCATTGTCTATGGGAAGCACTGACCCCTTCCTGGTCAAATAGATCATCAGGTTCGGTACCCGCCGATGATCGATGTTCGGGTCCGGTCCAGTCATGCGCCAGAGCTTCGGATAGCTCCAGAAGACCTCCTTCATGTCCTCATGGACCCCGGCCTGCAGGTCGATGCCGACACGACGATATGCCCTGACGATCTCGTCCGTGCATACGCCCATACCTGCGGGTACGTCACCGTTGGGATAGGGTATCCTTACGTAGGCTGGATCGTAGCGTACCTTATACTTTGTCCGCTCAACACCTGCCGACGCCAACCTTATGAAGAAATGATCGTCAGACCGGCTATCGCTGATTAACTGCGATGAATACTCGCCCAACCAACTGCGTACGAATCCACTACGCGATACCGATGAAAATGCTGACAGGTAGCCGATACCGATCATGACCGACAGCAGGAAAACGATGAAAATCCATTTAACTGTCTTCTTTTCTATCATTGCGTCCCGATGTAACGCATTGGTACTTACGTTAGTGCCATGCAGCACCGAAATCCCGCTTTAGACAAGATCGTCCCGGAAGTGAAGAAAAGGCCCGCCGTTTCGATTACGACACGGCGAGCCTTAGAATGGAACATAACAGCTGTTATTACGATGAGACGGGAACCTGCTGCATCATGGAATCAGGCATGAACAGTATGCCTATTACAAAAAAAGGAATCGAGATCAAGCCCATTAAGAAAGGCTTTTTTGCGACATCCCAGTGAAGGATAACAAAAAGCAGCGATACAAAGGGAACAAATATCGAACCGAGCCCCCAAAGAACCGACGTTTGAAATGCCTTGACCAACAATATGATACCGTACACAATCGCAATCACCGCTCCAATAAGCATAAATACCAGACCCAGCATTTCCATGTTTCTTTTCCTCCTTTTTGAGCTTATGTCTGACTCGAAATTAACAACCTGATGGATTATAGCAAAAAAAAGACAATATTGTCCGACTTATTGAGGCATGAGCGGAGCGAGCAGAAGGCCGATAGTTATAAATGCAGCTAAGAATAAGTTGAAGAACCAGGCTAGGTGTTTTTCAACTTAATATCGTATGAAATAGGGTAGGGCCATGAAAATAATAGCAATAAGAATCATAAGAAACACATTGGAGGCAAAATAAGGGAAAATACATAGCAAAACACCAGACAGGAAAGCAATGCCTCGCTGTTGCTTTTTCCCGCAGATTAAGTATCCCATCCCGATTGAGCAAACAACACTCCCCACATTATTGATGCCGTAGTATCCATACTATCTTAACCTTTTCTTTTGACACATAATGCAGCAACGATACCACAGCGCAGCGGTCGACCTTGAACTCCAGGTTCTGCCCGAGCGATTAGTCGAAGTCGTTAAACTTTGCTTTAGTAACAGCCTTTCCATCATTCTCGACAAAACAAGTGAACCTTCCAAATGACCGGGGAGAGTGAATAATAAATGAGCATGTGCCTTCTCTTTCATAATTCTCCGTGATACGAAAACCGGAATGTTCTAATGCACGCGATCGCACTGCTTCAATTGATTCGTTCACTATTATTGAGCCGCAAAACTTGCTGATACGGTAATGATCAACTGGGTACACTGCAAAGCTCCCGCCAATCATGAGAATCAGCAGCGCGGATACAATCCAACGAATTTTTATTTTATAACGTGCGCCAGTTATGCGCGGCATAGAACGCAATGCCCGGAAATCGGCAACAAAATCGCGCAAGGAGCCCCGATATAACCAAATGGTTCCTGACAGGAAGTACAGAGCAGATGATGCATAAAAATTTTCGCGGCGAAGCATTTCATTTCCAACAATGGAGTGGTACAAATAATAAACACCATCGATTACGACCAGGGCCACAGCAACAGCACTTCCGATCCAGAGCAGCCAATACTTGGGACGGAATCTCAGACTAACCAGAATGACTCTTACGCTCCACGGTGCACAGAGATACGTCAGCCCCCCCATCAACAGGCTAATGCCGACATCCCAGTCAGAAATACCGTAGTTTAATGCACCAAACAGCAGCCAGGCCATCCCAATTGCAAAGCTGGCAAGCTTCCATGGACGTCTTAGCTCTGCAATGTAACTACGATCAGGCAGCATGTTTTGCACCAAAATTATCTCCTGTGGTTAACCAGCGATTGAATGTCGGGTAGGCTTTCATCAAACATGCAACCCTTTTGTATATTTAAACATTTTGCACACCGCCAGCCCATCGAAAAAACTTTATGACTGACTCGAAATTATCAACCTGATGGATTATAACAAAAAATATATGGCCTTGTCGTATTTATCATGCTTGGCAACCCTCTTCGGCTATGCCAAATTTCAGCTATCCTCGTCCATCATCCGGTGCTTGGGCCGCTCCACGTCGTCGAACTGGCCGGACTTGACAGCCCAGAGGAAGATGAACCACCCGGCGAGGCCGAAGGCGAACATCAGAATTATGAGGGCGATGATGGTCCAAAGCATATGAACTAGGCTCCGCATCTCAAATGACAAATTCTCAACGTCCTCGCACAAAACCGAAAAACTATCATTCTCGCAGAGGCGCAGAGCTCGCAGAGAAATACATTAACTCGGTTTTAAACCCAGATTTAAGGTTTCCTTTGCGTCCCTCTCCGTCCCGCCTCTGATGTTATTAGAAACGGAGCGAGGCGCGCCTTGGCGGTTCAATTACATTCTTTTTGTTTCACCGGTTTGAAACGGCCCCTCGCTACTGATCAGCGTTGATCTGCGTCTAGCTATAATATTGCACGGTACCCTGTAAATGTCATCTCGCTCTCAGCGAGTTCGTCACCACCGACACGGAGCTCACCACCATTGCCGCCGCTGCCACGACAGGCACGAGCATCCCCGAAACTGCGAGCGGCACTGCCGCGACGTTGTAAAAAAAAGCCCAGAAGAGGTTCTGCTTGATGATGCGGAGGGTCTTCCGGCTGATCTCGAAGGCTTCCACCGCAGTTTCCAGGTCCCTGCGGACGAGCACCACGCCTGCGGACTCAATGGCCACGTCCGAGCCCGAGGACATGGCTATGCCCACATCAGCCGCTGCAAGGGCCGGCGCGTCATTGATCCCGTCGCCTACCATGGCCACGGCCTTGCCTTGCCGCCGGATCTGACGAACTGCATCGGCCTTTCCGCCGGGCAGAACACCTGCCAGGACCTTTTCAATTCCCATGCCGGATGCGACTACATGCGCTGTCGCCTCATTATCTCCTGTTATCATCATCACGTCCATACCCAGTTTTTTGAACCGGTTCACTGTCGCGGACGCTTCGGACCTCGGCGCATCCATGAGCGCGATGTATCCAATAAGTTTTCCTGCGCGCGCAACAAACACCACAGTCATGCCCTGCTCTTCGAGCTGCTGTGCCGCTTCTTCCGCATCGCTCGGGATGTGCACACCCTCGCCTCCAAGCATCTCTTTCTTGCCCACGAAAATGCGCTTTCCATCCACCGTGGCGCGCACTCCCTGGCCCGGCAAAGCGCGAAAATCACCGGCAGGAAGCAGCTCGACCCCCTGGTCCTTCGCATGGTTCACTATCGCAGCGCCGAGAAGGTGTTCTGATGCTTGCTCTGCTGATGCCGCGAGTTGGAGCAGTTCGGATTCCCGCTCTTCATTCCGCACTCCGCATTCCGCATTCCGCATTCCAATCTTCGATCCCACACTCCACACTTCCTCGACTCCCATCTTCCCCGTCGTGAGCGTTCCGGTCTTGTCAAATACAACAACGCGCACCGCCCTCATCCGCTCCAGCACGTCCCCGCCCTTGATCAGAATGCCCCTCCGAGCGGCCCTGCCAGTTCCCGCAAGGATTGCAACCGGTGTTGCAAGACCGAGGGCACAGGGACAAGCGATCACGAGCACCGACACGGCGCTGAGCATCGCTGCGGCACTGTTGCCGCCTCCCTGCATCGACCAATACCCGAAGGTCGCCGCAGCCACTGCCAGGATCACGGGAATAAAATAGGCCGATACCCTGTCTGCCAACCGCTGGATCGGCGCAGCAGCGGACTGGGCATTCTCCACGAGCCTGATGATCTGGGCAAGCACCGTTTCCTGGCCTGTACGCGTTACTTCCATCAGGAGCACGCCAAGACCGTTCATGGTGCCGCCGATGACCGATGAACCAGGCTCTTTGTCCACAGGTTTCGACTCGCCTGTAACAAGCGACTCGTCTGCTTCCGAGACCCCTTCGAGAACGGTCCCGTCACGTGCGATGCGTTCCCCGGGCCGCACCTCAAGATGATCGCCCTTCACAACTTCCGAGACTGGTACCATGCGCCTCTCTGCGCCGCGCACCACACGCGCCTCCCGAGGCTGGAGGGACAGGAGCTTTCCCACAGCCTGGGACGCGGACCGCCGCGCAGCGTGCTCAAGGTACCTGCCCAGCAGCACAAGGGTGATGATCATTGCCGCAGTGTCGAAGTAGACCTCGCCGCCGAAGAGCATATGGGCAATGCTCACTCCATAAGCCGCGAGCGCTCCGATCGAGATCAGTACATCCATGTTCAGGGCCCGGTTGCGGATGCCGCGCCATGCGCCGGCCAGAAAAGGCCCGCCTGAATAGAACAGGACAGGCGTAGACACGCCAAAGGCGGCTGCTTCGAGCCACTTTTTCGTCATCGGATCGATGCCCTGGAAAAAACCGGCATAAAGCGCGATGCTGTACAGCATGAGCTGCATGGAGAAAAAAAAGGCCGTGCCGAGCCGTATCAGCAGGTCCCTGCCCTGCCGCTGAAGTGCTTCATCATGAGCTGAAACAGAATAGGGCCGGGCAACATACCCTATAGACCGAAGCCGGGAGAGTATTCTCGCGAGATTGATAGTCATGCTGTCCCATCTCACCACGGCACGGTGCGTGGCAAAGTTAATGCGCGCTGAAATCACACCCTCGGTTCGCTCCAGCACCAGCTCGTTCAGCCAGATGCAGGATGCACACCGGATGCCGTCGATCACCAGGTCTGCTTCACGGATATCCCCGTCCTCGCGGATAAAATCTGCCGACCCTGGTTCCCCGCTCTGCGCGACGTCAGCTGATTCGCCGCCCGACTTGAGTACCTCGGGAATTCCCGGCGAGCTCCAGTACCTCTTGCGGTAAAAATCGCCGAAGCCCTCTTCCTGTATCATCCGATAGATGGCATTGCAGGCGCGGCAGCAGAAGACCTTGCGGCCTGCGGGATGATCATCATAGACCGCATCCCTGTCAGTGACCGGAAGCATGCAATGGTCACACAAGAGCGAGGACGATTCAAGCCTGGTCTTTTGCGTCGGAGTTTGTGTTTTCATCTGAACATGCCTTTGCAGCCGGCGGAAGCATCGCACCTGGAACAAAAATGACTGAACACGAATTGCACACATGGAACAAATGACACGAATAAGAACTTCATCCTTTAACACTACCTTATTTATCCGACCTGATCCGTGCCATCCGTTGTTTCCGTGTCCAAACCCCTCTTCTTATTCTTCTGGCTCTTCTCCAAGTCGA
>Ga0154442_1098_pt1 | contig 37396 bp, 32 predicted proteins | sample RifGroC2_FD_115946 | JGI IMG/M metagenome (GOLD analysis project Ga0154442, IMG submission 115946) | Nitrospirae bacterium GWC2_57_13
TACTTCACGTTCTCCTTTCCATGATCACGCCCCTGCCCTGGCTGGAACGCGTTCCCACTTACAAGGAAAAGATGGAACAGGTCCAGGACAAGGATTTGCACACCTACGGCTTCCTGGGCTATCCCGTGCTTCAGGCCGCAGACATCCTGATCTATAGGGCGGATTTCGTGCCCGTGGGAGTCGACCAGCTCCCTCACCTGGAACTGACGCGCGAGATCGGCCGGCGGTTCAATGCCTTTTACGGCCAGGTGCTGTCAGAACCCCAGCCCCTCATGACGGAATATCCCAAGGTCCTCGGCACCGACGGCCGGAAGATGAGCAAGAGCTATAACAACTGCCTGTACCTCTCCGACACTGCCGAGGATATCACCAAAAAAGTGATGCAGATGGTGACCGATCCGGCACGGCAGCGCAGACAGGACCCGGGAAATCCCGATATCTGTCCGCTCTTCGCGCTTAACCGGATCTTTTCGCCCAAAGAGTGGTGCGATCACGTGAATGTGGAATGCCGGCGCGCCGGCATCGGGTGCGTGGACGATAAGAAGGAGCTGCTGAAGCATCTCCTGGCCTACCTCAAACCGATCCAGGAGCGCAGGAAAGAACTATCCGCTACACCACAGCGGATAACCGAAATCATCGAAGAAGGATCCCGCACGGCAGCGAAGATCGCCTCCGCCACCATGCAGGAAGTGCTTGCAGCAATGAAGCTCTGAGGCCAATCAGCCTTGCGCAGCGAGTAAAAACGTCAATCGTCCGTCGGCAACGAGGCCCGTATCGTGGAACGTCTATCGGATGCGTCAAAACACGAATGACGAGAAACATAACCGAAACGGGCATCGTAGCCGTAACCGCTCGACTCCGCCTTTCCCATCTTCCCAACGTCTCATCTTCCCAGCTTCCCGCCTCCCACTCCCCACTCGTCTCTTGTCGCTCGTCGCTCGTCCTCAGGCCGGAGAAATACCTTGACTTTACAGGGTCTTCCTCCTATTATGCCACGTGAAAATGCTTCTTGACAGGGATCGTAACGTACGGATTTCCAAACAAATTTATCATTTTCTCCCGTCGATCCTGTCCCGCTCTCTCCCCGAGGCAGTACAATGATCACCACTCTCCAAGACGTCTGGAACGAGTACCAGCAGGATATGGAACTGCTGGAACGCCGTATCCATGAGAGCCTCAGCTCTCCCGTTGCCCTCATTCAGCAGGTAGGTGCATACATCCTGAACGCGGGCGGGAAACGGTTCCGTCCCATGCTGCTTGTATTGGCAGCGCGACTCTGCGGTTCACAGGGCAGGAATACGGAATACCTCCTGGGCAGTGTCATTGAATTCATTCACACGGCATCCCTTCTTCATGACGATGTGGTGGACGAGGCCAAGCTCCGCCGGGGCAGGTCCTCTGCCAACTCGCTCTGGGGGAACCAGGCAAGCATCCTCGTCGGCGATTACCTCTACTCAAAGGCCCTCTATCTGGCAGTCCGGCTCCAGAACCAGCGCGTCATGGACGTGCTCTCCGAAACAACGACCACCATGTCCGAAGGGGAAGTGCTCCAGCTCATGCAGATCCAGAACGCCGACATGACGGAGCAGGATTACTTCCGCCTCGTGGAGTGCAAGACCGGCGTGCTGATCGCCGCTGCCTGCCGTCTCGGCGCGATCATCAGCAGCGCGCCCGCCGCGCAGGAAGAGGCCATCGCGGTCTACGGAAGCAGGCTCGGCCTTGCCTTCCAGATCACCGACGACACGCTCGATTACACCGCCGATCAGGCGCAGCTCGGGAAAATGCTGGGCAAGGACCTGGAAGAAGGCAAGATTACGCTGCCGCTCATCTTCCTGCTGCGCAAGGCAACAACTGCTGAAAAAAGCGAACTGCAGCGCATCATCAATGCGGATTCTCTCACCCCTGACGATCTGTCCTCCGTCTTCGAACTCATGAAAAAACACGGGTCTGTCGCCGAAGCGCTTCTCAGTGCCCGCGCCTTCGCCGATGAGGCCAGGGAAGCGCTTCAGGTATTTCCTGACTCCGCACCACGCCGTTCGCTCCTGGCGCTGGCGGACTTCGTTGTCCGCCGTGACATGTGATGCATCCGCTCGTCAAACTGGCCAAAGATGCCGTAGAGCTCTATGTGAGGACCGGGAAACGGCTGGATCTGCGCAACGACGCTTTGGAGCCGGAACTCCGCAGGCAGGCAGGCGTCTTCGTCTGTCTCAAGATCAAGGGCTCGCTCCGGGGCTGCATCGGCACGTTCCAGCCCACTGAGCCCTCGGTGGCCCATGAGACCATTCGCAACGCCGTCAGCGCCGCAACCTGCGACCCCCGGTTCGCCTGTCTGCGCGACGGCGAGCTTGACTCTGTAGAATACACCGTCGATGTGCTGACGCAGCCGGAGCCTGTTCACAATCAGAACGAGCTCGATCCCCGGCGCTATGGCGTGATTGTCCAGTCCGGAGCGATGCGGGGCTTGCTGCTGCCCGATCTGGAGGGCGTGGACACGGCGGAAAAACAGATCAGCATCGCCAGGCAAAAAGCCGGTATGCCCCCTGATGGGCCCGTGGACATCTATCGATTCGAGGTACAGCGACTAACATGAAGTACGATGACAATGAACAGACTGAAGTTCGGGGCTCCAGACCCGGCAGGCGGGAACAGGGTAGAGACCCGGTCCTGAGGGCGAAGCTCATCTTTCTGGGCGTGGCCGCAGTGGTGCTGGTTATCCTGATCGGCAGCTTCGTGTACGCGTCAAAGGCCAGGTTGGAATTGAGCACCGCACTCAAGGAGATCGACGCTCTCCGCCATGACAACAGCCGGCTGGCGCAACAGCTCGATGAGCGCATCCAGCAGGTGGGATCGCGCAAAAAACAGCTGCAGACCAAGCAGACGGCCCGGAAGCCGAAACCGCAGGAAAAAAAGAAGGTGACATCGAAAAAGACGGCGCCTTCCCGCAAAACAACCAAGACCCGCAGCCGCTAGCGCCTCCATCACCGGAGAGGAGCTCTGATCATGACCATCAAAGAACCCTCGGCCGAATACAAGAACGACTATCTTGCTGTCTCGCTCCGGCCTTTCGACGACAAAGGACGGACGCTTCTGTGCTGCTTCAGCGTCAATCTGCGGCGATTCGACTTGATCAGATTTTATCCGCGTCCAAATGCTCTTTCCAAAATAGCCTGAGCATTCTCTATCTACCTCTTCACTCCTTCAGGAGAGCAGCCTATGTCAAGCGTATCTCTTATCCTGGATGACCGCTACCTGGAGCATGATCCCGGCGAGGACCATCCCGAGAGCGCAGACCGCCTGCGCGTCATCCATGCCCTTGTGGCGAGCGAGTTCGCCGATCTTCCGCGCATCGAACCGCGGCTGGCAACGGAAGATGAGCTTGCCCTGGTCCATGACCCGAACTACATCATGACCGTGGCTGCCACGGCAGGCAAGCCCTTTTCCCGCCTCGACATGGATACAGGCCTCTCGGCAAGGTCCTATGAGATCGCCCGCCTCGCTGCTGGAGGATTGCTGAATGCCGTTGACTCGCTTCTCACTCCGAACTCTGAACCCCGAACTCTCCACTCAATTTTCGCCTTTGTCCGGCCTCCCGGCCACCACGCAGAGCCTGCCCGGGGAATGGGCTTCTGTCTCTTCAACAATGTGGCTGTTGCCGCTGCATATGCCAAAGAAAAATGGGGACTCAAGAAGGTCCTGATCGTGGACTGGGACCTCCACCACGGAAACGGCACGCAGCGGGCCTTTTATTCCGATCCCTCTGTGCTCTTTTTCTCGTCGCACCAGTATCCTCACTACCCCGGCACAGGAAGCTTCGATGAGGTCGGGAGCGGCGAAGGCGCAGGCTTCACCGTGAACGCTCCCCTCCCCTCGGGCTTTGGCGACGCTGACTATATCGCCCTCTACGAAGGCGTGCTCAGGCCCATTGCGCTGGAATACCAGCCTGAGCTCATTCTCGTGTCTGCCGGGTTCGATCCCTTCATCAAGGACCCTCTGGGCGGCATGCGCGTCACCGGAGCGGGATTCGGGGCTCTTGCCGCCATCGTACTGGACCTTGCCCGCCAGTGCTGCTCCGGCAGGGTCGTCATGACCCTCGAAGGAGGATACAACCCCGAAGGACTGCGCGATGGCACCAGGGCCGTTTTGACCGCAATGCGGGATCAGGCCGTGCCTTCTTCCGGCAGACCTGTCTCGCCGGCTGCGGACCGGATCATAGAGCAGATCAGGTCCCGCCACGGAAAGTACTGGAAAAGCCTCGGCTGATCCTCCCCCGGAACCCCTTTATTTCTCAAGAGATTCATTGACTTACCACGCAACTCTTTGGTATTATCGTGCATATGCCGCAGTTCTTATATAAAGCTGTCCGCGAGGACGGCTCATCGTCCACTGGCGAAAGCACTGCCGCTAACGCTATTGAACTCAGGCGCGATCTCGAAGCGCGCGGTTATCTCGTCCTTGATATCAAACTGAAACGAGAGGGTTTGCAGCGGAGCGGGATCAGCTCAAAAGACTTCCTCCTCTTCAACCAGGAATTCATGACGCTCATTAAAGCAGGCCTCCCCATCCTGCAGACACTGGAAATCGTTCGCAAACGCTCCGTGAATATAACTTTTAAGACTATCATTGATAGCCTTATCCGCGAGATCAAAGGCGGCACGGCCCTCTCCGACGCCATGGCCATGCACCCGGATTTTTTCACCTCCCTCTATACCGCAACGGTGCGGGCCGGTGAAAAAAGCGGAGCTTTGGCGGAAGTCCTTAGTCGCCATACCGCATACCTGAAACGTACGCTAGCACTGCGGCGAAAGCTCGTCACAGCGTTGATCTATCCCTCGCTGGTCGTTGTATTTGTTCTTGCCGTGTTAATACTATTCATATTTGTCATTGTGCCCGGCTTCATGCAAACGCAAAACGATCAAGCTCAATCCCTTCCGGCGATTACCGCCTTTGTTTTTTCATTATCGCAAGGATTACTGCAATATGCGCCCTATTGGTCAACATTCTTAGTGGCCCTGCTTGTCGGTCTTTATTACTGGGTAAAAAGCGCTGCAGGCAAGACAGTACTTGACAAGCTTAAACTTAAACTTCCCGTCCTTGGCGTTCTCATCACACAATATCTTATGGCTCAGATGACACGCACGCTTGCGACGGTCCTGCGGGGAGGAGTTCCGCTAGTGCAAGCACTTGACACTACAGCCGATGCAATAAATAATTCTATCATCACAGCACGATTGCGGAAAGCTCGCACAATGGTCACCGAAGGAGTCAGCCTCGCAGACTCCTTTGATCGCGCACAGGTTGCACCTGATATTACGATATCCATGGTGGAGGTCGGCGAATCATCCGGCGATCTTCCGCAAATGCTTGAGAACGTGGCAGATTTTTATGAGGATAGCGCTGACAGTAAAATCCCCATTCTGACCACTCTCATTGAAGTCGCTATAATTTCCTTTCTGGGTCTTTTGGTCGCATTCATAGTGATTTCGCTCTATCTCCCGATCTTCGAAATGGGGGCACGAATGGGATGACACTTGCATACCGGAGAAAACGGCTCGGGGACATCCTCGTGGCCAAGGGGGTCGTGACGCAGGAGCAGATCAATGACCTTCTGTCCCGCACGGACGGCCGCGGCAAACGGATCGGCGAACTGCTGCTCGACGAAGGCATGCTGACCGAGGAGGCCCTTGCCCGGGCCGTTGCCGACCAGCGCGACCTGGCCTATCATGATCTATCGGACTTCATGATCGCGCGGCGCTTCTTCGAGAAGATCCCCGTGGAGCTCATGGAGCGCTATCAGTTCATTCCTGTCGAGGACTCGGGCGACGCACTCGTTATCGCCATGGCAGACCCCAACAACATCGTGGCCATCGACGAACTGGAAATGATCATCAACCGCCCCCTCGATATCCGCGTCAGCGCCCTCTCGGCGATCCGAGCTTCCCTGAAACGAAGCGGTTCATCGGAACGGGTAATGCACACCGTGTCGGAGGATTTCAAGCTCCATATCGTGAAGGAGCAGGAAGAGGGCGTGGAAGAAATCCTCTCCCTTGAAAGTATCGACAAGGACGGCAGCCCCATCATCAAGCTGATGCACACCACGATTTTCGACGCCATCCAGCGGCGCGCCAGCGACATCCACATCGAGACCACGGACCGGAACGTCGTGATCAAGTACCGCATCGACGGCGTGCTCTATAACGCTACGGACCCCATTGATGTGAAGTTCCACAGTGCCATTGTCTCGCGCATCAAGGTCATGAGCGAGCTCGACATTGCCGAGCGCCGCGTGCCCCAGGACGGCCGCTTCAAGCTGCGCACAGGGACCAAGACCATCGATTTCCGCGTTTCCATCATGCCCAGCGCCTTCGGCGAAGATGTGGTGATCCGCATCCTCGACAAGGAATCGATCACCCACGGCGTGAACGTCCTGAAACTCGACAGCCTGGGCTTCGATGAAACGGACCTCCGGAAGTTCCGGCGCAATATCCGCGAGCCCTACGGCATGGTACTGGTCACGGGCCCCACGGGAAGCGGCAAGACCACTACGCTCTACGCGGCGATCAGCGAGGTAAACAGCGGCGAGGACAAGATCATCACCATTGAAGACCCCGTGGAGTACCAGCTCCGGGGCGTTGTGCAGATACCGGTGAACGAGAAGAAGGGCCTCACCTTCGCCCGGGGCCTGCGCTCCATCCTGCGGCACGACCCGGACAAGATCATGGTGGGCGAGATCCGCGACGCCGAGACAGCGCATATCGCCGTGCAGTCCGCCCTCACGGGCCACCTTGTGTTCACCACCGTCCACGCCAACAATGCCTTCGACGTGCTCGGCCGGTTCCTGAACATGGGCATCGAGCCCTACAACTTCGTTTCGTCCCTGAACTGCATCCTGGCCCAGCGGCTTGTCAGGATCCTCTGCCCCCGCTGCAAGCGGAAAGCAACGCTTACCCGCCAGGAACTGGAAGACTCTGCAATGGACTATGGGAAATACGGCGCCCATGTCTTTTACGAAGCCACAGGCTGCAACGAGTGCAATGACACGGGATACCGCGGCAGGCACGCCACTACCGAATTTCTTGACCTGTCGGACCGCGTCAGGGAGCTGATTATCGAGAAACGGCCTTCCTCGGAGATCCGAAAGGCCGCCCTGAGCGAGGGTATGACCACGCTGCGCCAGTCTGCCGTGGCCAAAGTGCTGGCCGGCGAGACAACGCTGAAGGAGATAAACAGGGTCACGTTTATCGAGTAGCCCCGGAGCAACGGGGCAACCGCATCACGCTGAGAACGGAACTCAGAGCATTAAACTCTATGCACTATGCGCCATGCCCTCTGCCGCTTCATATTCTCGTCCTGCAGCCTCGCTCTCCTTCCCCTGCTCTTCCCTGCCCTGGCGCAGAGCAGCGGCAGCAACGGCATTGCTTTCTCCGTCGCAGACCTGCCGGGAGGGCCTGCTTCAGGGATCGTCCAGGGGCCTCGACAGCTCCCAGTGCCCGACGCTGCTGCCGTGGCACGAACAGGCGCCAAAAAAGGCATCCTGGGCTCTTCCCTTGCCGCCGAGGTCAAGGCAAGTCCTGACGCGGCAGTGCTGAATGCCGGACTGGCGCAGGAATGGCGGCTTCTGCTCGCGGACCTGGGTGAGCCCTCCACCCTCGTCGGCCCTGACGAGCTCGCTGCAGCCGGCAGGACCAAGCCGTTCCTGATCATACCCTCAGGCGCCTTGGCAGCCTACGGAGGATCGGCCTTCTTCCGGGCAGGTCTTGCTGAATTCGTTCGCTCCGGCGGAATTATCCTTTGCTTCTCCCAGCAGAGAGGCATTGATCTTTCTGCACTGCCCCTCGACAAAGGAGCGAAGATCGAGGCAGCAGGCTGGTCCGAAGATGCAGGTCCGCTCTTCCGGGCATCAGCGATCCAGCAGCAGCATCCCTTTCTGTCGGGCGAGACCACTGCTCTGCCCGGCATTGAAACGGACGGATACTTCACCTCGTACCCTGAGAATGCCGCTGTCCTGCTCGCCCGCCACGACGGATTTCCCACGCTCATCATATATCCCTTCGGCTCCGGATGGGTTGTTGCATCCACGCTGTTCTCCGAGCGGCTCCATGCCCTGGGGCATCTTGGCGCCGAGGAACGGTCCCTGCTGCGCGATATGGTTTCCTGGGCGAAAGCAGGCGGCAAGGTCCGAACAAGCGCTGCCAACAGGCGAGTTGATCTCGAACTCGAACTGATCGGGCTGCGCGACATCGACGCAGCCGCTGTAAAGCTCTTGATGATCGGCCCTGATCGCAGCGTAACAGCAACAGAGAAGACGTTGCAGCGACCCGTCCCTCGCAGGGCAAAGCTCACCGTGCCTGTCTCCTTCTCTTTTCACAGTGATGCACCGCAGGGAATCCATCATGTGGAATACGTTCTGCTCGACAGCAGGGGCAGGTCCCTCACAACAGCGCGGGAAAGCGTGGGTGGATGGGTAAGCCTTGGCAACGCGTCGAAGACGGGAACGATCACCCGCGCCGCAAAACCTCTTGCCGCGCCGCAGCTCCTGATCAGCGATGCAACGGCCCTGATCACGAGTGTCGGCAGCACTGTCCGGATGGACCTGAACATCACCACAGGTCCGGGCGCTGAACTGCCGCAGCCAATTCTGGTGCGTGCGGGAGGCCGGGAACGTATCGTACAGCTCACAAAGGAACGGACGTCAATTTCGCTTGATCTGCCCACGGGAAGCACGCAAGACTCCATCCCCTTCACCCTGTCCCTCTCCGGAAATGGCAGGGTCCTCTTCCGGGGAAGCGCAGAGCCCCCGAGCAAAGCAAAGGGAAGCATCTTTCTGGAACGCGCCTCCTTTGCTTCCGGTGAGCCGGTCCGCATCGGGACCAAAGGCCTCGGCAGCGGTGAACTGACGTTCTACGGGCTGGGCTCCATCCAGGACAGCATGATCAGCGGCAGCAAAAGTGTGGAATTCACCGCAGCGTCCGACCTTCCTGACGGCGACTATCCGCTCCGCTGGGAATTCCGCAGCATGGACGACAGCATCCTGAAAGGGATCCTGACACTGCCGCACCAGGGATACCGTGTACGGTTCCAGTCCTTGTCTGTGAAGGAGAAGAGCTCCTGGTGGCGCAGCCGGATCGAAGCTGGGCTCGGCATAACCGCCACGGCGCCGGTGGCAGGCCGCCTGCGTCTGCAGCTCCGCGGCCCTGCGGGAACAGAGGGACCGGCACTGGAGAAGGAAATAAAGCTCATGCCAGGCCTGAACGATCTGACCCTTGCCCTGCCCTTCAAACCCTCCCAGGCCGGCATCTGGGAGCTGCAAAGCAGCTTCCTCGTGACCCTGCCTGACGGCGCCGGCCTGCTTCACAAGCCCGTCATCATCGCGTCGGCAATAAAGGCCTTTGATGCAGGAAAGGCCGCCGTTCTCGGCATCAGCACGGAACGGCCCTTGTACGAAGACCCTTCCGGACCGGTCCAGGCGACCGTCAGCATCTTCGGCAGCGGCGCTGCGTTCATGACGGTCTCCCTCGATGGAAATAAAATGAAATCAGAGAAGCTGGAGCTTTCCGGCCATAACAGCATAAACATAAAGATCGACACACTGAAGGAGGGAGCGCACACGCTCAGCGCAGACCTTCGGCTGGCCGGTCTTTCGAGCTACCAAAAGCTGGCGTTCCCTTACGGTACGAACCTTCCTGATCTTGCACTGGAACTCTCGATCCCTGAACCTGCCGGAGCCTCACTGCCCATTACCCTGCTGGTCCGCAATCAGGGCAGAACATCGTCAGCCTCCTCCCGCGCGGCGCTGCTCGAAGGCCTGCCTTCAGACCGGGGACAGGTCGTCGGCTCGATCACCGTTCCTGCCCTGAAGTCCGGTGAAACCTACTCAACAGTTCTCGAATGGCCGCTCCTGAACAAGGCAGGATCACAGACCCTCCATGCCGTCGCCGATGTTGAGGGAATGGTGACCGAAGCGGACAAGGAGAACAATAGTAATGCAGTCTTCATAAACATACCGGAGACCGTATTCTCCCTTGCCCCGCAGAAGAACACCATTTTTTCCGATGAGGAGATGGAGTTCCATGCTGCGATGGTGAATCTCACCTCCCGCAGCCTCGAAGGCCTGAACGTGCAATTCCAGCTTTTCGGACCACGAGGCGCCCTTATGACCTCGGAGCAAAGCTCTGTCCCCCTGCTCGGACCCGGCGCGGCTCAACGCATCACCCGCTCCTTTCGCCTTCCCTCTGCATCCTTCGGCGTTTACCGCGCTGCGGCTGTGCTCACGAAAGACCGCGTGATCGCCGAGGCAGATGCAAGCCTGACCCTGCTGCCCACTCCGCTGCTCCAGGGCACGCTCGTGGGCACGCCTGCCGCAACAGGCTCCTGCAGGCCCTTCACGATCACGTACGATGCGCGAAGTGCCGGTAATGTTCCTGTTACCGAAGGCACGGTACAGGCCCGGATCGCTCCTGCTGCCTCGGGACAACAGTCCATAACGAAAGAAGCGCCCTTCAGCCAGGGAGCAGGATCGTTCAGGATCGGAAAGCTTGACCTTCCATCTGGTAACTATACGGTACAACTCACGGGAAGCGCAACGAACCGCAACCATAAGGTGACAAGGGAAACGGTGATGGCCGAGCAGCCGCTCTCGGTGACAGCGCCTGTCTCCGTGCGCCAGAACAGCTCGCCGGTACCCCGGGTGCTGGTGCTGCGCAGCGCGCTGGAACAGGGGGCAAAAAAGGTCGTGACCAGAAAGCTGCTCGATGATGCCTTTGATCGGGAGGGCATATTCCATACGGTCGTGGACAAACCAGCGGATTTCATCGGCCGCGCCGGCTCAGGCCTGTACAATACCTTTGTACTCTTCGAGCCTGACGAGATGCTCGATGAGATCGAGGACCTCAAACAGCGCGTGCAGGATGGCGATGGATTGATCATCGTCGGGGAAGGAAGGATCAGCATGACCATCGCTGAATCCTTCGGCTTCACATTCGCTCCTGCCCTTCCCGACGATACACGCCTGCTCGACGTGGGAGGCGAGCTTCGCTCCGCGCTCACCGGAACGCTGCCTGTCTGCGGACCGCTCCTGCCGCCGGCCCGAAAGGGCGCGCGTTCCCTGGCGCAGCTCAGCGGCAGCGGGCAGCCGGCCATGCTGATCGGCTCCCACGGGAAGGGAAAGGTCCTGGTCATGCCCTTCTCCCTGACGCGATCTGCCGCTGAAACAGGCTCCATCCCCCTGTACGGCCTGCTCCTGTGCACGGCACTGCCCTCAGTGCAGCCGGAGCAGGATTCGCCGGGAGGCATCATTGCGCGGGAGCTCACGGTCACCGCAGCAGAAGGCAGCGCCAGAACAAGGATCATCGACAGGCTGCCTGAAGGGGCCCAGGTCATGCAGAGTGGTGATGCTGTGGTGAAGAACGGCGCAATAGTCTACGACGTAACAGCAGAGGCAAAGCCGAAGAGGCTCTTGTATCTCTATCGTTTGCCGACAGGCAGCATCGGACCAGTCAGCCGGGAAGTGCAGTATGAATGCGGCGGGAACTTCATTTCAGAAGGGCCTGTACCCTTGAAAGAGGGGGACTGGCCCGGTTCCTTGAGAGGCAGATAAAGAAAATGAGGCCCTACTCTTTAAATCGCGGAGAAAACAGGGACAGTCCCCTTAACAGAGGGGAAAACAGGGACAGTCCCCTTGAAAGAGGGGGACTGTCCCTGTTCACAGCTGACGGCTTCACCTACATTGCCCTGCTTGCCGCCATCGTGATCCTCGGCATCATGCTCGGCGCTGCAGGCAAGTACTGGAGCCATGTGATGCTGCGGGAGAAGGAAGCAGAGCTTCTGTTCCGGGGGGACCAGTACGTGCGCGCCATTGACAGCTATTACCGGACGATCAAACCGGGGATGCAGCCCATGCTGCCGCCGACCATTGATGAACTGCTGAAAGACAGCCGCTCCACGGTGAAACGGCATCTGCGGAAGAAGTATAAGGACCCCATCACGGGCGAAGATTTTGCGGTGATCCAGGACCCTGTTACCAAGCGTATGATCGGCGTGAAAAGTACAAGCGACAAGGAGCCGCTTAAGAAGGGGAATTTCCCGAAAGGATATGAGACGTTCCAGGGAAAAACGAAGTACAGCGAGTGGGAGTTTAAGTTCACGCCGCAGGCGCCCGTGCCGGTTCCAACGACACCACCCGTAACACCGCCGCATGGTGGCGGATAATAGCGCGGTTCGTTTCAGCTTGCGATGCAATGATAGAGCCGGCGTCCCGTGAAAAAAGGACGCGCCCGGGAGTCTTTATTAGAACTCACCGTCCTTTTCTCCTGGCTTTATCAGATGTGATCAGATTAGATCCGCGTCCAACAGCTGTTTCAGAATCATCCGCCGTGTCCCTATGCCTCTTCCGGATCAAACCGTCAACTCCAGCCCTTCCACCTGTGCCCGCGTAAAAGCCCGGACCGTTGCCGGCGGCTCTGCTTCGATCAGCCGCTTTCCATTATCCAGCACCGGAACCATCAGGTCAGTCATCTCACCGCCGCAGGAACAGGCGGACTCGGTGCTATTCTCCAATGGAACGATCCTGCGCTCCCGGCAGCGCGAACAGGCGAGCACCCGCTTGCTGCCTGACCATTTGCCGCGCTTTGCCAGCGGCGTGCCGTCGATCTCCACGATATCCATCGCATAATCGATTACCGGCGCATTGCTGATCGACGTACCAATGCCATACCCATCCACGACCTCGTTCAGTCCCGAAATATCATTCTCCTTGATCCCTCCGCTCACATAGAGCTTGACGTGCTGATGGCCCCGAAGATCAAGCTCCCAACGGGCCTCCTGCAGGATGCGGAAGAAGTTCCCGCGCCGGGATCCCGGAGTGTCGAACCGCACTGCAAAAAGCCGCTCACCCAGCGCCTCGGCCACGTTCAAGCACTCAAACTTCTCGTCCAGGAACGTATCAATGAGCGCCACACGTTTGAACTTCGGTTCCAGGACCTCGTCATAGGCCTTCACAGCCGCCACCGTGGAACCCATGCACAAGATAAGGGCATGCGGCATGGTGCCCATGGGGTCTTCGCCGATCAGCTCACCGGATTTGACCACCGACACGCCGTCGCATCCACCGATGTAGGCGTTCCGTTCGATCATGGGCGCCAGGATCGGGTGCATCCTGCGCGCGCCAAAGCTCATCACCGGCCGTTCTCCCGCGAGCTTCTTGAGCCGCGATGCCTTGGTAGCAACACCCGAGGCCTGGCACAAAAGGCCCAGAATTGCCGTCTCGTAGACGCAGAAGTCCTGATACCTGCCCTCGATCTCCATTACCGGCTCATAGGGGTAAAAGACCGTCCCTTCCTTCATGGCCCTGACCCTGATGTTCAAATGTTTCATGAGCGGGATCGCTTCATCGATGCCCGTGAACAGGGCCCAGGGCCATTCTTCCGGAAGGCTCTTGGCAATGAACTCCGCCTTTACCAGGGGATTCACCCCCTTGGCCTTCAGTATCCGAAGCGCCCGCTCGAAATAGACGTCTGTGATCTTGCCGTCTATGATATCCTTCGGGTCTGCGGTGAAAAACATGTGACCACCTCCTCAATGCGCATAGAGCATAGGGCAGAGTGCAGAGCGTCAACCCATGCTCCATGCTCCATGCTCCATGCGTCACTCGACCCTGACTCCCATAACGCTCTTCATGATGCGCAGCGCCGCGTCGTGGTCTTCCTTCGCGATGCCGGCCACGCCGTTCTCGACGACCGTAACGTCATAGCCGCGCAGGACCGCGTCCGAAGCAGTGAACATGATGCAGATGTGCGTCACATCGCCTGTCAGCCTGAGCGACCCCACGCCAAGCTGTTTCAGCGTCTTGTCGAGATCCGTGTTGTAAAAACCCGAATAGGTCGTCTTTCTGATGACCAGATCGTTCTTTGACGGTTTGAGATCATCAACTACGTCAGCCCCTTTGGTCCCGTGTACAGCATGTGGCGGCCAGCCAAAGCGCGAAAATTCAGGATCATCAGGCGCGTGGCTGTCGCACACATACATGACCGGCGACCCTTTCGCATGGGCCTCGTCGATCTCTTCCCTGATCACGGGAATGACCTTTCGCGTGTCAGGCACCTCGAGCGGCGCGCCGGGCAGCACGAAGTCGTTCAGCATATCAATGACCAGCAAAGCTTCCTTTTTCATAACTCATCACCTCCCTGCAAAAGAACAGAGGCCGGGAAGTCCGTCTTTTTCACGCTCTTGCAAGCTTTTCATCGCTGTTTTTGCCTCTTACTGTTCTTCTTTACAATAGTAACAATATATTGTATCTTTTGCAAGTGGAGCCCCTCCGACAGTCGAGCGGCGCACGTGACAGTGCTCCACCTCCTCTCCATGACAAAATTACTTGCTGACAGGATAGCCGTTGCACGGGGCACCAAGAAGGCCGACCTTGTACTCCGGGGCGGAACAATGGTGAACGTCGTGACCGGCGAGCAGTATCAGTCCGACGTGGCTGTCCATCATGGAACGATCGCCGGCATCGGGAGCTACGACGGGAAAAAGGTCTTTGACGTCTCGTCAAAATACGTTCTTCCCGGTTTCATCGACAGCCACGTACACCTCGAAAGCACGATGCTCACGCCTGCGGAGTTCGCCAAGGCAGCGCTGCTCCACGGCACCACAGCGGTAGTGGCAGACCCCCATGAGATAGCGAACGTCCTGGGTCGAAAAGGGATCGAGTATCTCCTGAAGGCAAGCGAAGGACTGTTGCTCGACTTCTATTTCATGCTTCCCTCCTGCGTTCCTGCAACGGATAGGGAAACCTCGGGCGCCCGGCTCGAGGCCGCTGATCTCAAGCCTTTCCTGAAGCATCCCCGCGTATTGGGCCTTGCCGAAATGATGAATTATCAGGGTCTCCTGTCCGCTGATCGCAGCGTCCTGAAAAAGCTTAAGGCCTTTCAATATGAGGTTATTGACGGCCATGCTCCGGGGCTGTCGGGCAAGGACCTGTCCGCCTATATCAGCGCCGGCGTCTCGTCGGACCATGAGTGCACTACTGCCGAGGAGGCCCGGGAAAAGGTGCGCCTCGGCATGACCGTATTTATCCGCGAAGGTTCGTCGGCAAAGAACCTCGAAGCCCTGCTGCCGGCGGTAACGCCGCTGAATGCCCATGCCTTCGCCTTTGCCACTGACGATCTCGTGCCCGATGATCTGGCCATCGGCGGCATCAACCTGCTGGTCCGCAAGGCAGTCCGGCTGGGCCTTGACCCTGTCAGCGCCATCCGGATGGCCACCATCAATCCTGCCAGGCATTTCAACCTGAAAGGCAAGGGCGCGGTCCTGCCCGGATACGACGCGGACATCGTGGTGGTCGATGACCTTAAGAACTGCGCCGTCGAACTTGTTATCAAGAGCGGTATTCCCGTTACAGGCCGGAGCATCACAGGTGCGATCACGTCGCCCAGAAAAACTGCAACGCGGAACTCTGTCCATATCAAACGTCTCAATCTGAATGATCTTCGAATAAAGGCCCGATCTGCCCGCGCAAGGGTCATTGAACTGGTCCCGGGCCAGATCGAAACGAAAGAGGTCCTGCTTCCGGTCCTGGCGAAGGATGGCCTGATCATTTCCGATACCGTGCAAGACGTGCTGAAGCTCCTTGTCGTCGAACGCCACCGCGCCTCGGGCAACATCGGCAAAGGATTGGTGAAAGGGCTGGGACTCAGCTCAGGCGCCATCGCGTCCACGGTGGCCCACGACTCCCATAACCTGATCGCTGCCGGTGTGAGAGACGAAGACATCCTGATGGCCCTTGAGACGGTAAGAAAGATGCATGGCGGCCTTGCTGTGGTGGACCAGGGGAAGGTCCTGGCCTCGCTTCCTCTTCCCATCGCCGGACTGATCTCTGATCGTCCTCTGGATTTCGTGGTTACGAGACTTGAGCAGATCCAGGAAGCCTGCCGACGGCTTGGCTCGGCCGTTGATCACCCTTTCGGCATTCTCTCGTTCCTGGCGCTGCCGGTGATACCGGAGCTGAAACTGACGGACAAGGGACTGGTGGACGTGAGGAGCGGGGCTTTCGTAGATCTTTTCATCTGAAATGCGGGCGACCATGGTCGCCCCTTCACGTAGGGGCGGGCTTGCCCGCCCGGCTTTCATCTTTTTGTGACGTAACTTGAGAAGTTATACAGATTGAAAATACTCAGGTAGAAAAACTAATCGTCTCACGCAAAGACGCAAAGAGCGGAAAAAAACAAGCTCTCAGTCTTCTCTTTTCTTTCTTTGCGCCTTTGCGAGAAAATAAGGTTACCTTTGGTTTTTTATAATCCTTTACAAAAGCACCTGAGGAGTTACCGCAGATTTTGACATTCAACATTTCGGAGCCACTATGAACGACATTCAGGAAGTCCTACTGGACGAGCAGTCTATCGCATCAAAAGTCCGCGAGCTTGGAGAGCGCATCTCGCATGACTATGCGGGCAGGGACCTGATGCTGGTCTGCATCCTGAAGGGCGCCATCACCTTTACCGCGGACCTGATGCGGAAGATCGAGATACCCGCGACCCTCGACTTCATCCAGCCTTCAAGCTACGGAAATGCCGCGGTTTCATCGCGCAAGATCACGCTTAAGAAGGACATCGAAGCTGACGTGGCAGGACGCCACGTGCTGTTGGTGGACTGCATCATCGATACCGGCGAGACCATGGACTTTCTGATGAAGCGGCTGCGGGACCGGGGGCCTGCAAGCATGGAGGGCGCCGTCCTGCTGGACAAGAGATCAAGAAGGGTTGTTGATGTGCCGGTAAAGTATATCGGCTTTGAGATACCTGACCGGTTCGTGGTGGGCTATGGGCTGGATTATGCCCAGAAGTACCGGACGCTTCCCTATGTGGCGGTGGTCAGGACCTGATTTACAAACTGATATACAGTTTTCCCTTTAGCTGTCGCGAGAAGCTGCTGTGCAACAATCCTGAAACTCATGCCTTTCTTCGTGTCAGCATATCCCCCGCAGCCTGCTGTATCTCATCCATCCTGTCGTAGGCTGCTATGCGGACATCAGCCTCGCGGAAATGGTCAAGGATATAGGGGCTGTCAAAGGAAATGACCACCGTCCGGCTGCCTGCGGCCTGCGCTGCCTTCAGCACCGATCGGCCCGCCTCTTCAAGGTCCGCAGAGATCCCTGACCGTCCCTTGGAAGCTGAGATCTTCGAAAAGATCGCAACGATGACCGATCCTGATGAGCCGATGCCTTTGGCAATCTCGGCCTGAGACAGGACTGTTCCCGGAGCCAGGACAACACTCGACAGTTTCCTGAACTTCCTTCCCAGCCGCTCCAGAAGCGCCTTTCCCATTCCCTGAGCATCATCGTCCAGCACGAAGCAGGCCGCTCCTCCCGAAGGCTTCAGGGGGAGCATCGTTTTGCCGGCTGCGATCACTTCAGGCGCTTTTGCAGCTATCTCGCGGGCAATGCGGCGGTGCCGGGCCCAGGCAATGCGGGGAGTGCGGGCCTTCTCATCAAAGAGACCTAGCCGCGTTTTCGCAGCCAGGACCCTGCCTGCAGACTCGCGCACCCGTTGGGCTGTAAGCCTCCCCTCTTCCACAGCGGAAAGAACAGCCTTGATCGTGCGCCGCGCGTCCACGGGATGCAGCAGGATATCAATGCCTGCTTCCAGGGCCCGGACAGCGATCTCCTCCTGCGAATAGTCGTTCGCCAAGGCTCCCATATCGAGGGCGTCCGACACGATAAGGCCCTCGAAGCCCATGCCCTCGCGCAGCAGCGCGGTGATGATCTTCTTCGAAAAGGTCGTTGGCTTGGAGGGCTCCAGGGCCGGCACCATGAGGTGCGCCACCATCACCGTTCCCACGCCGTCCTTGACCGCCTCCCGGAAGGGCGGCAGTTCCACGCGGTTCAGCCGCGCCTTCTCGGCCCTGATCACCGGCAGCACCGAGTGGGAATCCTGGTCCGTATCTCCGTGGCCGGGAAAGTGCTTGGCACAGGCCAGCAGCTCAAAAGTGCCGTTCCGCAGCGGCTTCTGCAGCCGCCGGATGTATCTCGCACCGAACCACTCGACCGTCTCGGGATCCTCGCCAAAGGCCCGGGTGCAGATAATGGGATTGTGCGGATTATTGTTCACGTCCACAACGGGAGAAAAGACGATATGTATGCCTGCGGCGCGCGATTCAGTTCGCACCGCATCGAGCATGGCCGCAAGCAGGGCCTCGTCGCTCCGGGACTGCCTGCGGCAGGCCGATGCTATGGCCCGCTGGCCCGGGAACCGGGTGCCGCCGGCAAGCTGCTGGCCCAGCCCCCGCTCCACGTCCGAGGAGATCAGCAGCGGCGTTGTTGCGAGGGATTGCAGGTCCCTGATGCGCTGCGGTGTGCGCTTCACGTCTCCGCCAAAAAGAATGAACCCTCCGATCCCCTCACGCACGAGCGACTCTATTTCCGCACGGTATGCGTGATCTTCCAGGTCTGCGCCGTTGATCCTCGGCATGACGATCTGTGCTGCTTCACCTCTGACACTTGCATTTTGCATGGCGCTATTCTCGCTTTTTCCGGAGTCTATTTCAAGTCTTTTTTGGTAACTACTCAGGCCTGTCTCACACAAAGACACAAAGAAAGGCTTATTAATCCGGATTACAACCGAAAACATATTCCTCGTTCGTCCTTACTTCGTGCCGACCTGAGAGAAAAAGGTTCTACGGTACTGAGCAGGTACTTTTTTTGTACCTATGTGTGCTGCGTCTTTTGCGTTGACCGGGAAAGGCTGGTAGGCTATACTTTTCTTGGTTGCCCGTGGAATCCGGTTCCTGCCCTGAAGCCACTGGAAAGGCGCTCTTATCTCATGCTGGATTTCCTGAACATCTTCACGAAGCAGCGTCGTATGCGCAGGGCCATGGAGTTCCAGGCCCGGTTGCTCAATGGACTTGAACTAACCTCTGATCTGACTCGGAACTGGACCGATCAGATCAAAAGGGTCGTCAGGGAAGCCTCGGACATCTGCGACATCCCCTTCATCTTCGTTCTCCTGCCCCTTGACACGGATCGGTACTCTCTTGAATTATTCTGGCTCCACGCCCCGAACGCTGTCCTCAGGGAAAAGGCGGACGCTCGTATCCGGCAGGCGCTGATCCGCGATCCACAGGTGCTGCAGCAGGAGAAAGTGGCGAAAGTGCCGGGGGTCCACACGTCGGCATTATCCACCCCGGGACCGGCCGGCCCCGACAGCATAAAAGATATCCTGACGAGAAGCTTCCATCTCGAGACGCCCCCGCTCACCGGCATGGTCGGCGCGGCACTGGGAATGAAAAAAACAAAAAACTCCCTCGACGACCTTATCCTGAACAGCATCCTCACAACGGTGATAAATGTCGTCAAATCAGTGTCGGCCATAAACGCCTATACGCGCGAGATCGAGCGCTTTGCCACGCGTGACCCTCTGACCGGTTTGTATAACCAGGTTGCCTTCTGGGACCTTCTGGAATACGAAACACAGCGTTCGAAGCGACAGAACTACTCCTTCTCGCTCCTGCTGGTCGATGTTGACAACTTTAAAACGCTGAACGATACTTATGGCCATGATGTGGGAGATACGTTCCTCCGGGAATTCTCAAAGATCCTGAAAGTCTCGGTCAGAAAGGGGGACATCCCTGCCCGTTACGGCGGCGATAACTTCACGGCCATCCTGCCTGTATGCGATGAGGAACAGGCCTATGCCGTCTCAAAACGCATCATCGACAGCGCCAGGGAGATCGTTGTCACGCTCCCTGACGGCACGGAGGTTCGGGAGACCGTCTCCATAGGTCTTGCAGTCTTCCCCTCTCACGCGCAGGATGCCCGCGACCTGTTCCTGATCGCCGACAACATGGTCCACCAGGCGAAAACCACGGGCAAGGACCGCATGAGCTTCCCGAGCGACTCAGACGACGTGGCAGTGCTGCGCAGCATAGGCGAGAAGAACATCATTATTATGGAGGCTTTTTCGCAGAAACGGATCCATCCTTATTTTCAACCCATCGCGAACGTGAAGGACATGCGATACGAGGCCCACGAAGTGCTCACGCGGATCATAACCAATGACCGGGTGATCCCGGCAGCCGAATTCATTGAAACCGCCGAAGGCATGGGCATGATCGGCAAGATCGACTACCAGCTTTTCGAACGGGCCTTCGCCATTGCCAGGGACCAGCAATACCAGGGCAAGCTCTTCCTGAACCTCTCGCCTAAGGCGCTCATTATGAGCGATTTCATGCCCACGGTCAGGAAGATCATGCGCGACTATTCCATTGAATCCTCGCAGATCGTCTTCGAGATCACCGAGCGGGACACGGTGAAGAACATGGGCCTTGTAGAGCGGTTCATCCAGGACCTCAAACAGGACGGGTTCCGGTTCGCCATTGACGACTTCGGAGCGGGATATTCCTCCTTCCAGTACATCAAGACCTTCAGCATTGATTATCTGAAGGTGGACGGGGAATTCATCCGCAACATGCTCCAAAAGGGAAAGATGGAAAAGGCGATCGTTTCGAGCATCGCGGCCCTGGCAGCCACCCTGGGCATCAAGACCATCGCCGAATACGTGGAATCCGCCGAGATCCTGGACGAAGTGACGACAATGGGCATTGATTACGCCCAGGGCTACTACATCCAAAAGCCAGCGCCCACGTTGACGATGTAAGCTTGTCCGGGAGAGGTTGAAAGAAAAACCGGGCGGCAGACGTCTTAAGAGACGGCTCCCGCCCGGTTACACCGCACTTTTTCAATTTCCAATTTTCAGCTTACTAAGATGGTCATTAGTAGAGCCTCATAGAAAATAATCCGTCATTCCGGGCTTGACCCGGAATCCAGAGTTTTGGCATTGTTTCTGGATTCCTGCTTTCGCGGGAATGACGAACTATGTGGCATTACTACCGCATGTCTTAGTACAATTTGCACTGGCTGCGGCCAAAGGCCGCGCTAGGGATGTCCGGCACCCGTGCCCGGAGCTCCGATAGAAATTAGCTCGACCTCGAAGATCAGCACCGCGTTCGGACCGATCACGGCGCCTGCGCCACGCTCACCATAGGCAAGTTCGGCAGGAATGAAGAGCTGATATTTTGACCCTTCTTTCATCAGCTGGAGCGCCTCGGTCCAGCCGGGGATAACACCATTAACGGCAAAGGTTGCCGGCTGGCCGCGCTTGTGGGAGCTGTCGAACTCGTTCCCGTCGATCAGCGTGCCACGATAGTGGACCGTGACCGTGCTGTCGGCCGCAGGCTTGGCGCCCTTACCCTCGGAAAGCACCTTGTACTGCAATCCGCTCTTGGTGGTCTTCACGCCCTTGGCTTTCTTGTTCTTGGCAAGGAACGCCTCGCCTTCCTTCTTGTTCTTCTCACCCTTTTCTTTTGCCTGGGCCTGCTGTTTTGTCATAAGATCCTTCTGGAGCGATGTCAGGGCGTCCTTCAGCTCCTGCTCCGTCAGCAGCGGCTGCGCGCCGGCGAGCGCATCCTTGAGGCCGCGTGCGATCAGGTCCGCATCGAGCTCTATCGGCTGCTGCTTGAGGCTGTTTCCGATGTCAATGCCGATGACGTAGCTGTTCCTGTCCTTGTCCGTTTTGAGCTGAACCTTGTCCGCCGCACCTGCCTGCACCGCGATCAGGACCATACATAAAGCCAGTAAAAAACGCATCTTCATTCCATTCTCCTTTCAGGGTAGTGTCAAACTATAACGAGGCAATGCCTCAGACCGATGAAACATAAAATCTACAATAAAACCAACTGCCGCCACAAAGGCTCTAAGATGCTAAGAAAGTCATAAAGTTCATACGTCAAGCAGACCGCCATGCTCTTTTGTATTTCTTCGTGCCTTCCCCGACCCGTGTCCTATTTTATATGAGACAGGGGCGGGGCGCGCCGACCTGGCATATTTGGCTTCAGTTTGTCAGGGTCTGGTCCTATGCTCTCACTCCGAACTCCGCACTCATAACTCAGAACTTGTCACTCGTCCCTCTGCTCTCTGCCCTATGCTCTTTGCGCCATGCGCTATGCTGCTTTCGTCCCTCACACATTCGTCTTGATGCTGTCTTCCTCGATTCCCAGGACGCTCTCGACTACGTCTGCGATCAGATGGTCGTGGTCGTGGTTCAGCGTGAAGACCCGGCACTGCACGACCCGCGCGGGGATATAGTCGAAGAAGTCCTTCAGGGGCTCCTTGTCCACCTTTCGCGTTGAGGGGTTGAAAACGTAGATCTGGCGATCGCCCATCATCAGCGGGTTGACGGGGCGCGGGTCCTGGCTGGCCATGTCCACGCAGAAGGCCAGGTCCTTCAGCTTCTGGGGAAGGGCCTTCCGGATGCGCTTCACCAGCTCTCCCGCTTCGATCAGCGACTTGCCCTTTTCAAAGGCCCTCATCGAGAGCGTCACGTCATAGGCCATCTTCCATTTCACGTCCCGGGACAGGATGAGCGCCCACTCGCGCCCAAGCCCGGCAAGCGGACCGTCACCGACATTCACCCATTTTCTCACACCCTCGAGCAGCGACCAGTCGGTCAGATCAAGATAGCGTGAGAGGTCCTCAACAGGATTGAAGGGAAAGAGGGCCGCCATTGTGTCCTTGAACAGTTCCTTGAGATGCTGGTCAATGGCCCGTGTGGTGCGATGGTAATAGACGTTCGTGTACATGTACAACCGGGCGTTCAGGAACATGTTCAGCGCGCTCAGGCCATATTTGTGCAGCGTCAGACCCTTTTCGGTAAAAAAGGTGTAGTACATGAGCCGGTCCATGTCCACGGGCCCCACGGACACGCCGCACATGTAGGCGTCGCGCAGCACGTAGTCGAGGTTGTCCACCGTATAGATGCCTGAAAGAAGGGGCTGGAGGAAGAGAAGCCATTTCGGCTGCTTCGACGGCTGCGAAGGCCCCTTGCCGATCAGGAAGGCGAGCTGCTCGGGATCGAGCTGCTCCTTTCGCTGGAACTCGCCCCAGGGACTGCGGCGGATCTGCCGGATGACTTCGGCAAACTGCGTTTTGATGATATGCTGGCCCACTTTCTCGTGGGTCAGGCTATAGTGTTCGAGATAATTGTCATCAAAAAAATGACCAAAGGGGCCGTGGCCCACGTCATGGACCAGGGCGGTGACGCGAAGCAGCTCTTCAATGAAGTGCTGGGAGGGGCAGTCGGGCACAGCGGCCCTGAGGGAAGGATAGAGGTGCTGGGCGAAGCGTCCGGCAATGTGCATGGCGCCGAGCGAGTGCTGGAACCTGCTGTGCTCCGCCGAGGGATAGACCCACCGGGCGCTCTGGAGCTGGTAGATCTGGCGCAAACGCTGCATCCAAGGCGTGTCGATGAGGTCCTTTTCGGTCTTCTCACCGGGAGCGCGCGGCGTGGTGAAGGAGATATATCCGTGCACCGGATCGCCCAGCAGCGCCGTGCCGTCGTAGAATTCCTCCCCCCGAGTCAGTTCGCGCATTCGGCTATTATACCGAGAAAAAAGGGCGAGTCAATCGCAAAAACAAAAAGGGGCATCCCGAAAGCAGGATGCCCCTTATACCTGTCATGCCGATCGAGCAGGCCTGAATCTGCTCAACTCAGCGTATCAAAGCGCCCCGGCCAGCTTGGCGGCCTGGCGGAGCTGTTCATACTCCTTGTCGCTCACGTCCACGAAACCGGTAAGATTGGCCTTGTTCAGCACCTCTCCCCCTTCAGCGCTACCGGGCTTCAATTTCAAGAGCGCGGCCTTCACCTTGGAGGCAACGTCCTTGCCCAGCTTCGGTGTGCTGTAGATCGGCCAGTTGGGGAAGTAATCGGTATGAGCGATGATCTTGACCTGCTCAAGGTCTACCTTGTCCTTCATCTTCGCGAGATCATCTTCACGGAGGCCGCCGGCATCGGCCGTCTTGTTGAAGACCGACATCACCACATTGTCATGCTTCTTGGCGAAGATCGTGACAAAATCATTCTTCACGTCAAAACCAGCCTTGTTCAGCAGCATTACCTGGAAAATATACCCAGCGGCAGAGTCCTTGTCCACAAAGGCGATCCGTTTCCCCTTCAGGTCAGCAAGCTGCTCAATGCCGCTCGCTTTATTGGCGATGATGATGCCCCGGAACTTTGCGCCTCCCTTCGGCTCCACTGCCAGGGCCAGGGGCGAAATAGTGACGTCTTTCCTGAGCTGCACGTAGATAAGCGGATTGGAAAAGGCCATATCCACTTCACCGGCCCGCACGATCTTCTTAAACTCCTCAAAATCCCTGGGGATGACCAGAACGACCTTTTGTCCCGTCGCTCTTTCCAAATGCTTTGCCAGGGGATGGAACATGGAGATCATTTCGTCCTTGCTCAAACGAGGCAAGATGCCGATCTTTATCTCCGCCGACGCAGATGCAGCCAGACTGAACATCATGCCGATCACTGCAAGAAACCCGAGCACTGCTGATGTGACTTTTTTCATGGCTGACCTCCTTGAGTGGTTGACCCCAGTGGAACGATAAGGTTAGAACGGCAGCTTAATGCGCCCGGACCCACCGGACTGGCCTGCCTCCTTCGATACATCGCTGAACTGACCATCCTTGGAGCTCAGCCGGTCCCCGATGCCGCCCATGCCGCTGAAACTCTCCTTCAGTTCCTTCAACGGTCCTCCGGCTTTTTCGAACACCGCCACCTTCAGCTTCTGCTCCAGCTTGTCCGTATGTTCCTTCACCACCGCGCCGGCAGCATCCTTCAATACGCGGTCCAGATCAGACGAGATTCGCACTTTGTAGTCCTCCGGCGTTCCCTGCACATCCGCCGTGAGTGTGAAGTCCGAGACCTTCATGAGGGTCGAGGACACGGCCTGCGTGAACCGGTTCGACGAACCGCCGGTGCCGGCAGACATCTTTGCAGAGCTTACCCTGGCCGTCAGCGTAGCGGTAATGTTGTTCTTGCGATAGGCCCCGTTCATCGTGAGGTCCACCAGGCCCTGTTCGAGGGTAACCGGCAGATCAGAGCTTCTCGAAAGCGCAAGGCCCTTCACGCGGTAATCCTGAACGCGGAGGCTCATCCTGTCGTCCGACCCGGCGGGATCTACGTGATCGAAAACACCTTCGAAGGTGACAGGCCCCACATCCTTCATGTTCGAACCGGAAAAAGCAAAGGTCATGGGCGCTTTCAGCACGTCCTGGTCAGGCGTGATGTTCCTGATGTTGCCGGTGAACGTGCCGGTTTCGGGCTGGACAGAGGTATTGATCTTTTTGATCAGGAAGTTCGGCAGGGGCTGATATTCCTTGAAGCGCACATCCACGCCGCTGCCGCGCGCAGGCTTCACGACCTGCACGCCGTCTTTCTTCTCTTTCGACCGCTCCAGAACAGGCTTCAGCCGATCGTACCAGTAGACACCCTTACCGATCCAGCCGCTGATCTGGCCCCCGAAGAGCAGCTGCGTCATGTTCTGGAGCCCCTGCGGCGAGATGCCGTACTTGTCGCGGATGCGGCGTACGTCATCCATCGGCGCCTTTTCCGCCGCGTCCACGCGCTTCCGAAGAGACGTCAGATCGTTCGAAAAGGCCTGGCGCGCCTCGCGTATCTTCCGCAGGTCCCGGTCGATATCGTCCTTGATGTCACTTGCCACCTTGAGCTGCGCCTGAATATCCTTGATACCGCGCCCCTTGTCCTTCCGGATTTCCTTGATGCGCTTCCGGTATTCCTCCGTGCTCGCCTTGTCGGGAAGCTCGTCAGTACGCTTCTTCCACTCTTCCTTGGCTTTCTTGATGTCCGCCTTGAGGGCATCGATCTCGGCGAGGGAGCGCAACTCCTCTTCTTGCAGGACCTTCTTCATGTCAGGCATGTCAAAAGAAGGAAGGGCGAAAGGGGAATCCTCAGCAGCTTCTTTCTTCTTTTTCGGCTCCTTTGTTACGGCGCCCGAGGTCTTGCGCAGAGTGCCGAATCGTACGCCTTCCACGGCCATCTCATCGATGATCACCTTGCGTCGGAAGAGGTTCAGGCCATCGAGCGAAAAAGCGATGCGGGATATCTCCACGGCATTCGTCATCGGCTCGTCCTTGTCCGTCACCTGCAGGCCCTTCAGAGTAACTCCCAGGGGAAAGAGCTTCACGTCGGCGCCCCGGAGGTCCACTTTGGCGCCGGCCATCCAGGTACCGGCCTTTTCCACGGTGCGCTCCACACACCCGTCGACCACGAGCAACATGAAGGCCGTGATGCCGCCGAATACGAACAGAAATGAGATGAGCCCCTGCCAGCGGATCCACTTTTTCATGATCAGACCTCCCCGCCTGACAGCGTAGTGTAGATGCCGTAGATCTTGCTGGCCTTGACCATCTGGGCGAGTTTCGTCTTCCTTATCCACGCAAGGATTGTATCGCGGTAACGGCGAATGGCCAGGTTCAGCAGCAGCACGAGGGGCATGAAAAATAGCAGCGAGACAGCGAAGCCGCCCATGACGATCGAATTATTGAATTTCTGGAGGCGCCAGATCGTCATATTGTACATCGACGTCCAGATCTCCTGCAGCGCGCCGATGGACAGGATGGCGAGCCCCACCGGATGAAAGAGCGTATCAAGCAGATAGGCCGCGCCGGAAAAGAGGGCCGTGCCGAGGAAAAAGGCCGTCATATTTACCCGCAGCAGAAAGACGATCAAAAAAATGACGATCGTAGCGGGACTGAAGAAGGGAAGGAACCCCGCCACCATCGAGAACCCCACTGCCAGGCTGATCTGGCCAGGTTCTGATTCGGAATTGAGCACCTTAATCAGCTTTGCGATCGCTTTGATCACGCGCCACCTCCTGAGCCGGACAAACCCCGATACTCGGGACAGGCCGGAATTGGAAATTTACAATTGTAAATTGCACATTGAAAATTTGAAACTGGGAATTAAAAAGACCAAAATTATAACAGGGACCGTCCCCCTGGAATCAAAGGGGAAAGGGACAGTCCCCCTAGAATCAAAGGGGACTGTCCCTATATTAAGAGATAAGATAGCACACCTTTAAGAAAAAACAAGTGCGCGCTGAAGCGGTATGCGCAGCAGGATCAGGAATAACAGCGCCGCAGGCACGGCCTTACTGAATAATATAGGCCGGTGAGCCTTCCTCGACGGCATAGAAGACGGCATTCAGGTCCTTGCTGTTCAGATAAAAACGGGTCATATGGGCGGCCTTGATCGGTACGCGGCTTTTTCTGGTCTGGAGGATAAGGATATCGCCGTATATCAGCGCATGTCGGCTGCCCCTGCCGTCCACCTTGTCGGCAAGAGACAAAGCACCGGCGCCAAGTGGCTTCACCAACCGCTTTGATGACGAGGAAAATTTGAATGATCTGAGCACCCGGTTTTTGTATTTGAGCTGCCCCTTCCCTGATGCCGGATACAGGATCAGGTAGCGCGAGTCCGCGTCATACATGGCCTTCTGGAAAAGCAGAAAATCCTGCTCCGCCGTGAGAAGGTCGATCCGCTCTTCGAGCTTCTCGCTCTGCTTCAGCAGAAGGGTGCGCTCGTCAGGCTCGTTCCTGTCTCCTCCTGCGCCCAGAAGGAACAGCGCCAGAAAGCAACAAAGCGACGTTATGATGCGGCTTCGGGTCCGTTCCATTCTTCTCCTCAATAGAGATATACCCGGGTCCCGACCTTCGATGCCTTGTACGCCGCCTCAAGGTCCGTGTCGCCCATGGAGATGCAGCCGTGAGTGAAATGGGTGCCCAGAAGGTCCTTGAAGGTGGTCCCATGGAGCTTATACCCGTTCCCGAGTACCAGGGCGTATTTGCCGAGCACATCGCGCACGATGCGGTCCGGATCGTTCAGCGCAGGCACCGGCATGTTCTCCTCCACGTAGGACCAGTCGGGCCTGATCCATACGGGATTCCGTTCCTTGGCGAGCACCCGGAAGGCGCCGTTGGGCGTCTCGAAAAACCAGGTCCTGCCGTACTCGTCCTCGACAAGCTCCCTGCTGCCGCTGGAACAGACCGCTGTCCGCAGAACGCGATCCCCCTTCCGGAGGGATAGCCGGTTGTTCTCCGTGTCCACGACGATGTATATCTCACCATCCTCGCGGGCTCGCAGTATCCGCTTCAGCCCTTCGTTCTCCTCTTCCAGGACCGCTGTGCGCTGCTCGAGAGCCTGCACCTGCTGCCGCAGTTCATCGAGGGAGGGCTGCTTCTGCGCTTCCTGGGCTGTCGCAACCGCAGCAAGGGACAGGAACAGCATGATGTGGGTACATGTTCTTATCATAGTACTCAGCGTTCCTTAAAAGGGACAGTCCCCTCGAAACCAAAGGGGACTGTCCCTTTTTAAAATATCTTCCCCGGGTTCAGTATGCCCCTCGGGTCCAGGGCCGCCTTGATCCGCTTCATCGCTGCCAGCGCTTCGGGCCCAACTTCCATCGGGAGATAGGCGGCCTTTGAGAGTCCGATGCCGTGCTCGCCGCTGATGCTGCCGCCCATGCGCAGCACAGCCGTGAAGATCTCCTTCACCGCTGCCTCGACCTTGGCACTGTCCTGATCGTCAAACAGGATGTTCGTATGAATATTGCCGTCGCCTGCATGGCCGAAATTCACGATCAGGAGATCGTGCTTTTGAGCTATGCCCCTGATCTCGCCCAGAATGCCGGGTATGCGGCTCCGGGGCACCGCAATGTCCTCGCTCACCTTCCGTGCCCTGACCCCTGCGAGTGACGGCGAGATCGATTTCCTCGCCTTCCAGAGCCGCTCCCGCGCTTCCTCGTCCTTTGCCTGCTCGACCCGGATCGCTCCGGCTTCGCGCAGGATAGTGGCGATCAGGCCGATCTCCTGTTCCGCTGATTGCGTTGTGCCGTCCACCTCGACCAGCAGCATGGCTGCCGCGCCTGACGAGATGTCCTGCTTCAGGTAGCGCTCAACGGCCCGGAGCGCCTCGCCGTCCACAAACTCCAGGGTCCGCGGCATGATGCGCGCCTTCAGGATGCGCGAGACCGCTCCTGCGGCGTCTTCCATGTCGCGATAGAACGCCGCTGCGGTCCGCACCGCCTCGGGCAGAGGCAGCAGCCGAAGCAGGATCTCCGTAACCACGCCCAGGGTCCCCTCGGAACCGACCATCAGCCTCGTGAGGTCATAACCTGCCACGCTCTTGAGCGCCCTGCTGCCGGTCCTGATGATGGCGCCTGTGGGCAGCACCACCTCAAGGCCGAGCACATAATCCTTCGTAACGCCGTACTTGACGGCCCGCAAACCGCCGGCGTTCTCCGCCACGTTCCCGCCGATGGTGCAGAACTGACTGCTCGCCGGGTCGGGCGGATAGAAGAGCCCCCGGGCTTCGACCTCCCGATGCAGGTCGCCGGTCACGACGCCCGGCTGGACCACGGCAAGAAGGTTCTCCTCATCGATCTCGACGATCCGATCCATCCGCTCCAGGGACAGGGCGACCCCGCCCTGGACCGGCACCGAGCCGCCAGACATGCCGGTACCCGCGCCCCGGGGAACCACGGGAAAACCGTCCCGGTTCGCAAGCTGCAGGATGGCAGCGACCTCAACAGCACTCGCCGGCCGCGCCACGGCCCAGGGAAGCGACTCTGCACGCGTGGCGTCGTAGGAATAGGCAACCAGCTCCTCGGGAGCCGTAAACAGGTTCCCGGCGCCCACGATGCGCCTCAGTTCTCTGACCGGAAGGGTCTCAGGCATAGACGCTGTAGTCGACGTCAGGGAAGACATTATGCCGGTATTCTATATCGCCGAGCCACCCTTCGTCAATACGATTCCCCTTGATATCGTCGTAGAGCCGGGTGAAGTCCAGAATATACTCCTTCGTCATCCGCACGGCATATTCCACGTGGCTGCCGGTTTTCATAATGAAGGCCCAGTCCGAGCTCTGGGCGAGCAGAAGTTCCCGGGCCGCCTGGTTCAGGGCCCTACGAAGCAGCCCCGAAGCTCCGGGGAAGGAGCGGGCCAGCTCGATCATGCGGTCCGCCGCCTTGTGCAGGTGGCGGTAGATCCAGTCGTTGGGCTGGTCGAGCCAGACCTCGGCATGGCCTTTATATCCCCAGCTCGACATGGAGGGCGTCGAGACCTGACAGCGCGGGTTTTCGTGCAGGTATTCCAAAGGCGTCACGAGCCGCACCGTCTTCTGATCCAGGGCCGTCTTGCGGATCAGGAAATTCAGCCACTCGGGCCCCTCGAACCACCAATGGCCGAGAAGCTCGGCGTCGTACGGCGCCACAATGATCGGTTTGCGGTCTTTGAAGAGATCAAAGAGCCACTCGGCCTGTTTCTCCCGATTAAACAGGAAATTGCCCGCATGCTCCGCCGCCTTTTCGAGCGCCCACTGCCGGATGTAGGGGTCCTTGTGGTCCGTGTCTCCCGTGATCTTGTGGTACTTGATGCCGATGTTGACGCGCTTGCCGTCGGCGCGAAGATAAGGCCTGATATAATCATAATCCACGTCGAACCCCACGTCGCGATAGAAATCGCGATAGTTTGCGTCGCCGGGATATCCCTCGATGGAGCTCCAGACCTGCTTCGACGACTCGAGATCCCTGCCAAAGGCGGCCACACCCGTCTTGCTGTAGATGGGTGCGTACACACCGTACTTGGGCCGGGGCGAGGCATGGAATATGCCGTGGGAGTCCGTGAAGTAGTAGCGAATGCCCGCCTCTTTCAGTATCTCGTCGAGCCCGTCATAGTAGCCGCACTCGGGCAGCCAGATCCCCCTGGGCGGCCTGCCCAGGTGCTTTTCGTGATGGCGCACAGCGGTCATGATCTGGGCCCGCACTGCGTTCCGGTTCTGCATGAGCGGCAGGAACCCATGGGTGCCCGCGCAGGTGATGATCTCAAGCTTACCCAGTTCAAGGAACTTCCGGAAGGCGCCCACGAGGTTGCGTCCGTACTTCTCCTCGAACACATACCGGGCGTTCTTGAACATGTCCCGGTACATATGGGCCAGGGGGTTGAAGTCAGGCTGGTCCCTGGTCCGATGGATCTCCTTCTCGGCAAGCTCGATGAGCCGCGAAATGCGCCGCAGATACCGCTCCTGGAGCAGCGGGTCCGTCAGCATGGAGATGAGCGTGGGCGTAAGGCTCATGGTGATGCGGAAGTCCACGCCGTCCTGCACCAGCCCGTCAAAGACATTGATGAGCGGGATGTAGGTCTCGGTGATGGCCTCGTAGAGCCAGTCCTCTTCGAGGAACTCTTCGTGCTCAGGGTGCCGCACATAGGGCAGATGGCTGTGCAGCACCAGCGCGAGATATCCTTTTTCCATGCTTCCTCCTCATGTAAGGCTGAGTACTGTGGAGCTCCAGCAGTCACGCCGTGGCGTGATTGAACAAGGCAACATCCCGCAGTCCCGCGAGGCGCGGGACGTCCGCGGGGACAAAACCTTCACCACTGAGGATGCGGAGAACCTTGAAAAAAACCTTTAACCACGGATGAACACGGATATAATGCGGTGCCGCAAAGGGCATGGTGCATGGAGCAATGGGTTTTAGACCCTATGCGCCTTGCTCTATGCGCTATGCTTCTACTCGTGTTCATCAGTGGTTATAGTTGCCGCTCAAGACTTTGCCGGATCTGGCTCAAAAAAAAGTCCATCCCGAGGATGGACTTTTCAGTTACTGAATTGCATGACCCGGAGGACCTCCGGGCAGGACATATTATTTCCGTTTCTGTTTCGACGGCGAGGACATGCCCGGCGACGTGATACCGTGCATGCGCATCATCATTCTGCGCCACATCTCCCGCTCCATGGGCGATGAACCCGAAGGGAACCCGTAAAGCTTCCAGAACTCCTCGTCGATCAGCATCCATTCCTCATCGATCACGTCCGAAACCGTATCGCGCGGCATGATGATCGAATTCGACCGCGCCAGGGTCAGGAACTTGCCGTCCGGTGCGAGCAGGCCGATATCAGCGCAGAAGGAATGGGCGGGCCTTCCCAGGTCGAAGTACCATTCCCCGGTCCGGTCGAAGACCTCCTGGTCATAGTAGCCGACGGCGTTCCGTCCGTCGAACTGCACGCCCGAAATATCGTAGATGCGCACGGCCAGCTTGCTGTCCCAGCCGAACCATGCCTTCTCCCGCTCTATCCGCTCCGGCGTGGCCTCCCAGTAGGAAAAGGCCCAGTGGGGATCCCGCGCCATCAGTGCGATCTTGTCCTCGCCGTAGCCCTGGGGCAGTTCCTGATAGGATGGTGCATGCTTCCGTTCCTCCGGCCCAGTATAGTACTTGGCGTCCGATACCCGTTCCTGGGCCATAAGCGGCTCTTCGGCGCCTGCCGGCATCTTCCAGTCTCTTGCCGGCTTTTTCTCCGAAGCAGAAGGCACAGACTTTGGAACAGGCTTCCGTTCCGGTGTCGAGACCGCGGCGGGCTTCTTTGCCACAGGCTTCTCTTCCGCCCTCTGCGGGCGCGCCGCCGGCTGCTTGCTCGCTCCCTTGGCAGCAGGAGCAGGAACGCCGGGAGACAGCGCGGCGATAATGTCCGCCTTCTTCGCTCCCGCAGACAGCGTGATCTTCATTTTCTTTGCCAGGGCTTTGAGCTCAGCTACCGTCTTTGATGAAAGGTCGTTCTTTTCCATCTCAAACCCCCCTTCCGCTGCATAGTTGCGATTTGTATGAACGTGCTTACTATAGCACAGGATTGTCGGGCCTGTCAAACCGATTTAAAAAACCGCACGTAATTTCAATGCCTTTGACAAAAAGTAACGAACTGCGTATACTGCGGCCGTGAAGATCAGGATCGCCATAACCGGTATGGGAGCTGTCACGCCGCTCGGGAACACGCTGACATCGACCTGGAACGCTCTGCTTGCAGGCAGGACCGGCATCAGCCAAATCACCAGGTTCGACGCTGCCGCCTTTCCCTGCCGCATTGCCGGCGAAGTCAAGGGGTTCGACCCCCTCGCTTATATGCCGCCAAAGGACGCTGGCAGGACCGATCCCTTTATCCAGTACGCTTTTGCTGCGGCCCTCATGGCCGTCGAGGACGCGGGTCTGAAGGACAAGGGATGGAACGCCGAACGCACCGGTGTTCTCGTGGGATCAGGCCGGGGAGGCATCACCACAGCGGAACGGAACATGAAGGCCCTGCTGACCAAAGGGCCGAAAGCCGTATCCCCCTTCTATACCCCCATGTCGCTCGTGAACATGGCGTCGGGTTATGTTTCGATGAAACTCGGCGCCCGCGGGCCCTGCCTCGACGTATCCACAGCCTGCGCCACAGGCACCCACGCCCTTGGCGAGGCCATGAAGATCATCCAGCGCGGCGATGCCGACGTCATGATCGCCGGCGGGGCCGAGGCCTGCGTTACGCCCCTGCTGCTCGCCGGCTTCTGCCAGGCCCGGGCCCTGTCTCTGCGAAACAGCGAACCGGCAAGGGCCAGCAGGCCCTTTGACCGGGACCGCGACGGGTTTGTGCTTGCCGAGGGCGCCGGCGTGCTGGTGCTGGAAGACCTGGAGCGGGCCAGAAAGCGCGGCGCCCACGTCTATGCCGAACTGGCGGGATACGGCCTTTCCTCCGACGCCTTCCATTACACCCGGCCCGACCCTGACGGCAACGGCCCTGCACGGGCAATGGTTCTGGCCCTGGGAGACGCCGGACTCAGGCCCGATGAGATCGACCATATCAATGCCCACGGCACCTCGACCAAGACGAACGACCTGATCGAGACGAAGGCAGTGAAGAATGTCTTCGGAGAGCAGGCCTATCGGATCGCAGTGAGCTCGTCAAAATCCATGCTCGGCCATATGCTCGGCGCTGCCGGCGCTGTCGAAGCAGCCATCACCGCCCTTGCCATCCAGCAGGGCGTCATCCCGCCCACCATCAATCAGGAGCACCCTGACCCTGAGTGCGATCTGGACCATGTGCCGAACAAGGCGCGGAAACAGGCGGTCCGTTCGGCCCTCTCGAACTCCCTCGGCTTCGGCGGCATCAATGCTTCGCTGGTGATGAAAAAAGCCGATTAAGCCGGTGGCATGACAGCATCACGCGGCCTGCCTGGTTTCGAATATCCGCACTTCCGCAGTCCTAATAAAAACGATACCTCCTATAGGCAAAACGTATTTGACATCTCAAGCTGTAAATAATACATTGACTGATAATTAACTTTCACAGTATCATCCAACGTACTTTCTCACCTGATTGCAATAGGCGCCCTAACTTTCAAATCTGACATTCAATATATCCGCACTTCATGAAAGGAGGTCAGCATAATGAAACGAATCAGCAAGTTTATTGCAGTATTCGCCCTCATCGCGCTGCCGCTCCTGCTTACGGCCGGAAGCCGTGACGCAGGCGCCGCGGAAACGAAAAAGGCGAAGACCATCGACGAACTCGCAGCAATGTATGACTCAAGCTCCTGCAAGCAGTGCCATGAAGAGATCTACAACGACTGGAACAAATCGCTCCATGCCCGGTCCATCTTCGGCACGGGCCGCACCGCCGCCACCATCAAGACCACGGTGGAAGTGGGACTCAAAGGCTGGAAATACTCGGGGGTAAAAAAAGCCGAGGACGTGGAGCTGCGGCACCTCATGATCTGCGCCAAGTGCCACCTTCCCCAGCTCGCCGACGCCACAGATGCCGTGGCAAAGGAGATCGTGAAGGCCGCCTACACCTACGCAGATCCGAAAACGAGCGACTCGGAGCGCGAGAAGGCCATTGCCAAACTGGAGAAGGTGAACATCAACTGCCTCATCTGCCACCAGCGCAATGCTATCACCCACAAGTGGGTCGACGGCACACCGGACCGCAAGACCGTGTACGGCTCAAAGAACGGCGACCATCCCGCGCCAGGCCATCCGAAAATGAAGACGAGCCCCATCATGAGCGAATCCATTCTTTGCGGACAGTGCCACGGCCAGGGGCCGAATTTCGAGCTCGAGAACCCCTCCCAGTGCGCCACGCTCTACGGCAGCTACCTCTTCTCCTACCGTCATGATGGCGGCCAGGAGTCCTGCCAGGAATGCCACATGAAGAAGAGCAAGCTCGGCCACAACATGCAGAGCTACCGCTCCAAGGCGCTTACCGACGCGGCCCTTGACTTTCACGTGGACATGCTGCCGCACCAGTGGCGCGACGGCTCCAAGATGGTCCCTGAGACACGCGTGCAGGTGGAAATGGTCAACCGGGCCGGCCATGCCATCCCCGATGGCTGACCAACGCCGAATAGACTGGTCCTGGAAGTGACCAGCAAAGACAGCAAAGGCAAGGAAGTGTTCAGGGAAATCAAGACCTACATGCCCATACCGCATCAGCTCGGCCGCGGGGACAAGATGGGCCGCGGGCCCTATGACAAAAGCGGCATTCTGCGCGAAACCAGCCTTGCGCCCGGCAAGCAGACGCGCGAGACGTTCATGATCCCCTTCCCCTCCGGGGAGACCGACATGACCGTGACCGTGGAGCTGTGGTACCTGCCCTTCGGCACCAAGTCCGACCCGGACAACGCGTTCCTGTGGCGGAAAGAGACGAAGAAGGTGAGCCTGGAAAAGGGCGGAGTGTAGCAGCAACTATTGACGTGTAACAATAGCAGGACACAAGGCCGGTGGAAGGAGACAATCTTCCACCGGCCTTTCGTTTCATAGGCTGTCACTTGATATTACGCCCGCTATCGCAACCTGCGCATCATGCAGACATACAGCATCCTGCGAGCCAGAGAGGCCATGGAGGCAGTATTGGCGCCGCGCTTATTGACATTATCATTGTCCATCATATATACTCTTGATATACATCAACAGCATCATTAAAGAAAGCAGGCCTTGCATGCGCTCAAGAATTATCGAACAATTACGGGAAGAGCAACGACGATCCTTTACCCGGCTTGATCCGGTGGACAGGATATTACGAATGGAACAGGTACTGCACGAAATGCTCGCCATCAAGGCGGAGGCGGAAGGAGTTGCCATCGGTGAAATCTATCGTCGATACCTTGAGATTGATAAGCGACGCCGTCACACAGTTTGAACAAGAGACGAACCAAGCCGCCCTGATCGCACTCATCGGCGGCTATGCAGCGCTCTACTACGGCTCCGAGCGCACTACCTTCGATGTTGACACCTGTTTTTACGTCTCGAATGATGCGCCGGGCAGATCTTTTTATGTGTGGCTGAAAAAATACCTTCCAAGCCATTTTGAACTCCGTTTCATGGAAGCCAGTAAAGATCCAACCGATCCGTTCAAGCACGACCTTATTACCATAACGGATGCACAGGAAGAGTACCCTCGGATAGACATTATGATTGTCCGATACAAGTGGGAACTGGAAGGGCTGGAGCAGGCGGAAACGGTCCCCCGGCTCAATTTCCCGGTCATTCCGCCGCCGTATCTTGTCGCCATGAAGCTCGTAGCAGGCGGAAGAAAGGATGAGTTGGACATCCTCGCTATGGTGAAGGAAATGACCGAAGAAACCCTGAACAAATCAAAAGAGCTCGCCAAGCGCGTTCACCGGGACAAAAAGCTTACCCGACTGCTGAACCCGCCGCCGGAAGAGGAAGTCAGGGAAACACCGGAAGAGTATCTGTAATCCTAAAACCGGTAATGGGACGCTGATTTTCGCGGATGAACGCGGATAGAACAGAACTTTTTATTAAAAGACGATTAACCATCAGGGGGAATATTTTTCGAGATAATTTTTTTTATCAGCCTTGATCCGATTTTATCAGATTTGATCCGCGTCCCAATGCTTTTTCCAGGATAATGGAATCCCGCGAAACTCTCAGAAGTCCAGCGGGCTCTTCGCCTCTTTGACCGTCCTGCCGGGCACAAAGTGGGTGTATGTCCCGTTAGAGATGATGCGCGAGAAGATCAATTCACCACCCTCGAATATAAGCAGCCATCAAGCAGAAATGAATAACCCGACTCCGCTATCCATCCCCGAAAATAGCCCTCTTCTTCGCGACGACACCCTCTTGCCCAAAAGCCTCGTTTCCTGTATAGTTGTTTATGAAAGGGGCTTGCGGAGCAGTCCGGAATCGTCGCTTTTCAATCGAATCGGCCTCACGCCCCTGCCAATGCCGTCTCTGCGCACTTCGCTTTAAACTGACAAATCATTTGAAATCCCATAGCGTCGTGGCGCGCAACGGCTTAGTCCAACCAGCTTCTATCTGAGTAAGACGCTCAGATAGAAGCCTAAACATTAGGCTATGGGAAAATTATGAAAAAGGTTTCATTAAATGGGTGGCAGCGCTTATGGGTTGTATTGACCGTCTTATGTCTACTGCTTATTGTCGTAGCAGTATGGTTTAGGTGGCCGACCTTTGAGAACTCTAGGAACTATTCGCTGTACTACGACAGCCTATCTGCGGCCGTACGGAGTGAGCTCATCCGGCCTGGAACGACGGAAGACAAGGACGAGTTCATCGAATTTTACGGCGAGATGCCCAATGGCGACCGACTCCGCTTCAAGAAGGGTATCAAGTGGGAACATTGGGGACGTTGTGTCCTGAGTGTCAATAAGCTTGACAAGGCTGACTAATTGCCGTACACTCGCTCCATGCCACGCCGAGCCCGATTGG
>Ga0154442_1100_pt2 | contig 37220 bp, 38 predicted proteins | sample RifGroC2_FD_115946 | JGI IMG/M metagenome (GOLD analysis project Ga0154442, IMG submission 115946) | Nitrospirae bacterium GWC2_57_13
TTGTCGAAGCCGCAAAGCCCACAAAGCAGCAAACAATCAATGCAACGTGGCGCGTTGAGGCGCTCTGGACCTTGCTTTGGGCCTTGGGGAAAGTGGAGAGTCTGGATTTTCCCATCGCGCCCTGCGATCCGCAGAGGATCCATGGTCTGATGCCGAATCCGGAAGAAGCCAAGGGATTCATTGCCTCGGCCAAACTGCGCAATATCGAGGCGATCCTGGATGAGACTGACAAGATATACCGCATCCATTGGGCCGTTCGAGATGCTCAGCTCAACAAAAAGACGGTACCCGCGAAACTTGATTCCGGAGTCGTTGTGGAGCGCCACTATGCCTTGAATTGGCTCATATGGTACGCAGATGAGTGGGATGAAATCACGACGGACACATAGACATGCCTTTCGACGCGCTGCCGAAAGCAGCGCCAGCTGTTCTTTTATTATGGGAGTTTAAATCATGAAGTTCTTGCATCCTGTCCTGCTGAGTGTCTTCATATCATTTTCTGTTTCATCAGCAACTGCAGCTGAATCATCCCCCTTTTATTTCGGACTATCGAATGCGAAAGGGGATCAGGTCATCCTGTACAATCACGATGAGAATATTCCCGGTCAATTGCATGCAATTTTGCCATCAGGCGGAAATTGCCTGCTGACCTTTGTTGAAAAAAGGGCCAGGAAGCCCGAGGACACGGGACGCCAAACAGCGAAAAACTTCGACAACCTGGGAGGCGTTGTTTTTCAGGCGCCGAAAGAATGCCTTGCCGGCGACCGAACAGTTGTACTGATCGACTCGGATCATCTCGACAAACATACACCTGTCCCGGTCAAGCCCGATGAATTTTCACCAGTTGACAGTGCTGATATCACCCGCATTGAATCTGCAAAAAAAATGAAGGTCCAGTCTTCCTGGAACCTGGCCGGCCTGGGTCCTGATGCAACCATCGCACTCGTTCAATTCCTCCCTCAAAGGAATAAAAATATTGCCAGCCTTGTATTGATCACAAAAAAGCATCTCGTCTTTGAGGACTACCGAGGCAGCACAAAAAATAACAACTCAGTATGGCGGGTAGACGATGGTGGTATTTTGAATCCCCGCGATTTTCAAATTCTTGCCGCCTTTCGGACCCCTTCCGGCATTGAGCTCATACGGGCCTGGGCCGGCTTTGAAGGCGAAAGCGCGGCGCTCTTGCGGGAAGAGGGCGCAAAGTTTTTGACTGTGCTCACTCAGTATCGTTATTGGGTCGGCCTGTAGCAGCAGCCAGGCATAGGTAAACGATGCGAATAACCTCCACAGACAGCAAAGCATGGGTAGAGATCACACCGGGGAAGAGCTCCCTGTCTTTTACCATCGAATGTATGGTCATTGGCGGAGAAAGCACGCTCCATGGAAAGAACGCCGATCTTTACCTCCAGAATATTGAGGCGTTTGCAACGGACCTGGACAAGTTCATTCTCGACAGGAATCTGCGGCCCCAGCTGAATGGAGTATATGGACCGTGCCTGGAGTTCTACCGGTCCAAAACAAATGCCACAGCGGTGATGGTGCGCTTCATTGTTGTCGATGACTCCAGCGCGTATGCGGAAAACGTGGAATTCAAGACAACAGGCGCATTTGAGATCAATGCCGAATTTCTTAATGAATACGTTAGCGGGTTCGAAGAGCTGGCAAAAGCCTGGCCCGCACTTCGCGATCGACTCGCTGCGTCAGCGCTAAGCAGAGAGTGACTCCCTGATGAGGAACTAAATTAGAACTTGACGACATCATTCAATCCGGCGACTCCTGCTCATATTTTGTCTGTGTCTATTGACCCGAACGGAAAGCCACTGACATGCTCACCTGCAGGCGATTGCGGTCAGTTCGGCTTCGCCTTACAGGAAACAACGCTCAACTCTGCGGGCGAAGCGAAGCAATCTCGCAGCGCGGCAATACATTGACTAACGGATTGCCGCGTCGAAAAAACGTCCCTCGCAATGACAAGGAAGGGATTTTCAGCCGCCTATACATGGGTGACCCTGTGAAATTATGGATATGCTCAAAAAGACATCGCGAACCATCTCGAAATTCACTATACTCCAATAAGCAACCTGATGAACGTTTTGTTGGCAACGCGATATCTCAAGACCTGATGATCATATAAAAGGCATGTCCTTAGACATACACGAAAGCTGAGGCTTAAAATATGAACCGCACAAGGACCGACAATCAGGAGGATCGCACGATGATGAAACGCTTCGCCGTTATTTCCGTAATTTCCGCATTGCTTCTTAGCGCCTGCGGAGGCCGCATGGCGAGACCGATCAAGGCTGTATGGCCCGATGACGCGACCATGACATGCGAGGACCTCAGCTCCGAACGGCGGCGCAATAACGGGGAGATTGCGATGCTGAGGGCGGAAAAAGCGAGGAGGATAAAACACAATGTTGACTCCCTCTGCCTCTTCTTCTGCATCATCCCTCTGTTCACTTTGGATTTTAACGACACCCAGGATATTGAAGTTGATGCATATAAAGAGAGAAACAGGCGGCTGGATGACCTGGCTCGCCAAAAGAACTGCCCGGCGGTTCAGAAATAGCATAAGCTCGGATGGTATGGGTGACGCTCTTTCGTGATCGCCTTAGCATGGCCCAGGCTTGCACCTGCTGTCGGTAAAAAAGCTGATCGATTGCCCGCTGAAATGGGAAGTTTTATTGATCGACGGGCGTCGGGTTGGGGTCACATGAGATTCCCTGGTCTTTCACATACAAGAGGAAACACTTCGAACACCTGCAAGCTGCTCTTTCAGTGCGCCGAGACCATCGGGAAGGACGTAGCGGAATGGCTCCAGAAACCGACCATGAACGCCCAGCTGGGCACCGCAGGAAAACTGCAAGAGGACGAGGGGAAATCAACGGATACTGAGGCAAAGGATCCTGCCGATAAATAGCGAGCTGCTGATTATGAAACTCTCACACACGCTCATAGTTGTTGTCTTTCTGGGTGGCTTCGTCGGCTGCACTGCAACCACGCCGATGCTCGGCCCCTCACCTCCACACCCCTCGGAAGTGTCATCCATTCGTGTCGTTCCGATAACTCCGGCCGAAGGCGCGCCCTATGATATTTCTGACCGCGTAGCCTCGATCGTCTCGTCCTATGCCTTTTCAGAGCAGGGATGGACGCCATCGAAAGGGCGCGTTCTTGCGCCGCTCTATCGCCTTGACTTTATCAAGGGACCAAAGACCGTGGCTGTCTATTGGCTTGGGACAAACTCCCACCCTCCGGAATTTCCCTGCTACTCCCTCTGCTCCGGGTGGTGGGTGGGCAGCTCGACGGCTGCCGGCGCGCTCGACAGCACTCGCTACAAGGGTCTGACCTCTTCGACCTATCTGTATCTGCTGCGCGACCTTGAAAGGCCATGAATGCGGGAAAGGAGGACCCATGACAGAACAAAATCCTTTCATTTGGCATGAGCTGGTCACTCTTGACCAGAAAAGAAGCGGAGTGTTCTTCAGTCATCTGTTCGGCTGGACTTGCAAGGAAGTTGATGCAGGGCCATTCGGCATCTACACCCTTTTCCAGAAGAATGGCCGCGATGTCGCCGGAATGATGAACCCCACACCTGAGACACCGGGCAAGGGGCCGTTCTGGCATTCCTATATCGCAGTAGAAGACGTCGAAGACTGCGCCAGGCGCGCTCCTTCGCTCGGCGGCAGCGTCATAGTCCCTCCCCATGATGTTCCGGATGTTGGACGGATCTGTATTGTGGCCGACCCCACCGGGGCCATAACGCATGTGATGCAGCCTCTGAGTAAATGAAGCATAACCGTGCCTTCAAGCATCTGCCGATGATCGTTCAAGCTGTTCCTGGTTTATCGCGGCGAAATTTAGGCTGTTACGGGTTTGCAGGTCGGATAGAGAGAATCAAAGCTTGATAAAAAGCCTAACCATCTGGACAAGCGGCTGATTCACGCGCCGGAATGGTTGGTAAATATAAAGGAGCGCAGAACGTGAGACGAACATTAACGAGATTATTCATATTGGTCATTTCTTGCTTTATACTGAATCTTGGATGCGCCGATAAATCCCTGAAAACAGAATCACCAGAAACGCAGCGAAATGATGACGCTGATGGCCATTTGAAATTACTTGAGGATCGTACTTTTGAGACACCTGAAGCAAAGAAATTCGGGCCATTCAATATTGGACAAAAACGCTTCTTCCTTACATATCATTATGTCGGCCCAACCACAGGTGCGTTACTAGAGATAAAAGATCAATCAGGCGTATCGTTTTTTAAAGAAGCCCATCACATAAGTCATGATTCACTGCTGGATGTTGAGGGCGCTTTTAAGCTTGAGGGCAGAAACGGAGAAGGCATTATCGTCTATTATGATGCAGGGCCTAACGCGCCCCCGTGCGGACCTGCATTTCAAATTTTCAGTCTGGCAAGAGATTCATTTAAGCCATTGTCGACGCGCATATCGTTTTGCGGCCACTTTGAGAAATTATCTGAAGGAGCACCTGACGAGATCGTAATGCTGCCGGATGGCAACATTCTCAACGTAGGGGTCTGGAGTGATTCGTTTGGCATTCGCATTCCACTTAAAGTTGATTTTCAAAAAATGACAATTACGCCCTCTGTGTCACAGGGCATATTTGATATCGACATCCCCTATTCAGTTGAGCCAATCAACACTTTTTCTGGACATGAGCTCACAATCTATGGCGCTCATAGTAGAAATGCAAAAAACGTGTCAATTGGCGCGGCAGAAATTCATACAATTGAATTTGTTAAGGCATATGCAGAAGTTCAATTAACAATAGTGAGCGAGTCCCAACTTAATATACAACTATCAAATGAATGGCTGAAAGTTAAAGTAAACGGGCATGAAGGATGGGTAAATGGAACAAATGATTATCGGTTATTAGGATTGCCGTTGTATTAATCTTTTTTTTAAGTCTGGTAGAACACGACGAAACCCGATACATTAGACAGCCTGTCGCTCCACTTCTTCCACTTCATAGCACGTAAGATCTCCGCGCTACTTCGCTGCTTGAGGGGAGGGGAGTACCGGGACGCGAAACCGATGTCCCTGCGGATCATGGCTCAGGCCCGCAGTGGACCGGCAAAGAAAAATGACAATGATGGGCAACACTTTTTATGGAGATTCAAAAAACGTGAAACGCACATTGAGGAATTCATTCTTCTTTGCTATTTTCAGTCCCCTCATCATTGCTATCCATGTAACAACGTTTTTCCTGGGGAAGAAAAGAAGCTTCCGCTTCTGGGGGCCGCGCATAACCCATACTGCGAAACTGGTGGTGAAGCTGTTTGTCCCTGATATCCCAACGTCACAGCATTTTGATCAACTATCTGCAAAGATAAGACCACGGATCCCGCTTTGGGGTTTTGTCTGGGATATTAAAATAACGGAAGACACAAAGGATGTTCTCCAATTACACATCGGGAATTGTCCCTTTTGCGAGGTCTTTGCCTTTGCAGGTTTGTCGGAATTGAACCCCTATGCCTGCGAAGGCGACTGGGCGTATGCCGGAGAGAAAAGCGATAAATGGAGTTTCGACAGGAAACATCAGATCGGCACAGGCGATAGCTTTTGCGACCACACGTATAAAAGGCTGCATAAATGAACTTGGGTCAAAAAAGGGACCGCTTCTCGATGACCTGTCGTGAAGCGGCCCTATGCATTCATATACTCCCCGGCGGCATGCCTGCCGCCGGCCGAATCACCGGTCGAGAATAAGCATGATGCCGGCGGCGATGGCAAGGATCGCCATGACCGTGCCGCTTCCCCGGAAGCTCAGCCCCAGCAAGGGCATGAGGCCTTTCGCAATAAGCCAGATAGCGAGAAGAAAAGTCCCCACATTGCGCGACAGTTTCATAGTCTTCCTCCTTGGATGATCGAAGTGATGTTAAACGTTTTGCCACAGAATTGCTTAGCGCAGCGCCACATCAGGCCAACGAGCCGAGTCCGAAACCCCTCACCCCCGCCCTCTCCCCGAAGGGGCGAAGGGATTTTTATTTCCTCTCCCATCAGGGGAGAGGATTGAGGTGAGGTCCATTATTTTCTCTGCCGTGCCTGTCAGGTGAACATCTCTAGACAAGCACACGATCTTTTATTCCGTCCTTATCGAACGTTATCCGCTCTTTCCGTGTCCCTATAGGATCTCTTCAGGATCATTAACTTCTTCGTATTGCTGTTATTGTAGCACAGGATTTGACTCGGCAGGGACATCGGAGCGGGAAAATGACAGGACGTTCGGGCTGCCGTCCGTTTTTTTCCTGACAAAGGTCCGGACCGGCTCGAAGTCATGCCGGTCCATCAGCGTTGCGATGCGGCGAGCCTCGCTGTCCGACACATCGGCGGGAGAGATCGAGGAGATCTCGGGAATGATGAATATGCTCTCAGGTTTTACGTACGTCGCGAGCTGCTTGAAAAAGGACTCCTGGCACCGTCCGACGAACCCGCCGCCGATCATCACTTTCTCTGAGCGGACGGAGTTCAGGTACTGATAGAGCAGCAGCATATCCTCCTGGGCAAGCGCTCCGTTCGTAGTTGACTCGGAATATACGTAGAACACCCTGCCTGCACCGTTGATCTGCCTGTTGAGATAGGCCCCATAGCCCGCCGCCGCATCCTGCCCCGTGATCGATCCGGCAGGCAGCACCAGGATCATGACCGCGTTGTCGCTGCCGGCGTTGTTCTCCAGAAACTTCGCCTCATTCCGAAGCTGGTTCCTGACCAGCCTGGCCCTGCCTCCGGAATATTCCCGTGCATTGTCTTCCGGAAAGAACAGCGCATAGGCGGGATGAACGATTATCGCAACGTGCGCAGGCTTGCCGGACAGGGACGCATCAACGACAGCTTCCCTGAGGTGAGGTATGGCTTGCGTTCCCTCGGTCTGTCGCTGATACCGGACGCGCTCCGCTGCCGTGGAAAGAAGCGGCCCGTCGCCTGCCCTGTGCCCCTGACATCCCGCAGCCGCGATGAAGAGGACGAGCACAATATACCTGCTGGTCACGATTATAGATGTACGAAACTTCATTGCTCCCGGGCCCTTTCCTTGACGGCTGTATAAAAATACCTAATTTTCGAGGTGATGTAAACTCATTTTATTGCGGCAGAATGCTCTCTGGCGGTAATTAGCACTTTACAAACTCTTGATCCGATGCTATTTTTCATTCATGTTTATCGACCGCTGCCCGGGGAAACATCTTCTGCGTACAATTCCTTTCTTGACCGCTTTCGGCATCGCACTGTTTTATATGGCCTTTCTTGACCTCCCACTCCTTCACGCCTCGGAACCGGACATACGGAATGAGCGGATCGTGAATAGCGCGCCCTTTACGGGCCAACGTTTTCTGATCGCGCAGAACAACTCTGAAAGCAACACAACAGGCGCCGCAATATCCGGAACATCCGACGGCATGACCTTCTGGGAATGGCTCTGGGACTATCTCTATACTGGTGCGAGTCTCACTGTTGGCGTTGGCACGCGCCAGGCCGAACTGGAGGTAACGCGCAAGAGCGACGATGCCACCGGCAAGATCGTCCAGCGCGACGAAGAGGCCTATTTCATAAGCTACAGCACGCGACCCTCGTTATTCAGAAATTCGAAGTTCGGGTATACCTTCCTGCTGAACTACACGACCTTCAAACTGGACCAGCAGGAAATTTCCAAGGACGTATACGAGGACCTCGGGACCCGCATCCGGGGAAAAACCGCCTACGTAGTGCCGTCCTTTTTCTATCAGTGGGGGCAGCATGAACCTTATGCCAAGTTCGTACGGCTCGGCATCGGGATCGGACTCGGTGTTGCGAAGTACCAGGGCGATATCATCATGACCGATGCCTTGCCCTACGGAGCTCCCATTTCCATATCGAACGGCTCCTACGACCTGAAGGCAGCGGCTGGTTTCTTCCTTGATGCCCGGTACCGCTTTATCGGGCTGAACATAAGCAGCGCAGGACCATCCTATAAGGACGACACCTACAAGTATGACGTCCGCGACATCGCCGTGTACCTCGGCTTCACCTACTATTTCTAGCTTTCCGCAATGATGCTTTACAAGCCTGATCATCCATGATACAGTCTCCTTCAACCTGGCCTGTCGAACAGTACCTTTTCCTGCAGCGTTCAAGACTATATATCGATGACCCACTTCCTCCACGAATTCTTCTATCCCAGGACCGTCGCCGTTATCGGCGCCACGGACAAGCCCACGAAACCCGGCCGGGCGATCATGGAGAACCTTGCCGGCTTCACCGGTGAGGTCTTTCCCGTAAACCCGAAGCACACCGAGCTTTTCGGCCGACGCTGCTACCCCTCGATTACCGACATTCCCGGAACCGTGGACCTTGCCGTTATCGCGCTTCCCGTCATCGCTGTTGAAGCGGCCTTCGCCGAGATCGTGATGAAGAAGATCCAACGGCTCATCATGATCACCTCGGGCTTTGCCGAGGCAGGGGAAGAAGGCAAGAGGCTCCAGGAGCGTCTTCGCCAGGCCGCGATCAAATACGGGATCCGGATCATCGGCCCCAACTCCCTCGGCGTCTTCAATACGAAAAACGGCTTCACCAGCTTTTTTGTATCGCCTGAACGCATCATGAAGCCGCAGCCGGGGAACCTCTCCATCATCTCCCAGAGCGGGGCCATTGCCGTCATCATGATGGAGGCAATGGCGCGGAACGGCATCGGCATTGCCAAGGCCATCAACTACGGCAATCGTGTTGACGTGGACGAGGCCGACGCCCTCGACTATCTGACCGAAGACGACCAGACTTCCGCGGTCGTGATGTACATCGAATCCGTCGGCGACGGCCGAAAGTTCCTGCAGACCGCAAAGAAATTCGCTTCCCGCAAACCGCTCATCGTCTGGAAGGCGGGAAAGCAGGAGATGGGCGCATCTGCCGTGGCTTCGCACACGGCCACGCTTGCGGGCAGATACGCGCTGTACGAAGCGGCGATCCGTCAATCCGGCGCCGTCGAGGCCTACTCCTTTGAACACGCCCTCGACGCAGCCAAGGTCGTATCGCTCCTGCACCATACCTGTGTGGGCAACCGGCTGCTGATCGTGACGAACGGCGGCGGCATGGCCGTTGCTGCGGCCGACGCGGCCGCGCGGGAAGGGTTCGTCATGCCTCCTGTGCCCGAGGGCGTCCGTGAGGTCCTGCGGCGGTCCTTCCCCGCCTTCTTCGTGCTGAACAATCCCATCGATATCACGGGGAGCGGCAGCGACGACGACTATTACCGCGCGCTCACCGAGGCCCTGCCGCACTACGACGCGGCCGTCGTCATCGTGCTCACCGGGACCACGACGGTAACCGAAAAAAGCGCCGAAATAATCGCCCGGGCCTGCAAAGAACTGAGGAAGCCTGTGGCGACCTGCATGCTTCAGGGCATGCGCTACGCCGAGGATGTGGAGAAAAGCGTCCAGAAGCTGGGCATCCCGGCCTTCCCTTCGCCAGAGCGGGCTGTGCGGGCCCTGGCGGTGCTGCGGCGCTCGGGGTGCACGCTGAAGTAGGGGCGGCCATGGCCGCCCGTGTTTGACAGGCATTTGGGCGAGCATGCTCGCCCCTACGTATGCTTGACATGTTCACACGATTGTTGCAAACAGCATGGCCTTAGTTACTAAAGAATCAAAAGCTCCTCAGAACGGGTAGAATATTTTCAATAAAAGCAAAAATGCCCTGTAAATAAAGGATGAAACGGCTGCTTTTGAACCGCCGTTTTCCGTCAATTTGCACTTTCCAATTTACAATTTCCCATTGCGGCAGGAGGCCGCACCATGAGATCCCCATCAGGCATCATACGCGCTGCCCTCAAACAGGGCCGCACCCATCTGCTGGAGCACGAGGCAAAGGAACTCGCCCATGCCGCGGGGATTCCCGTGCCGGACCATGTCGTTGTTCGCGCAAACGATGACGCCGCACTGAGAGCTGCGTCACGGCGCCTCGCCTTCCCCCTGGCCCTCAAGGCCGTATCGCAGGACATCCTGCACAAGACCGATGCAGGCGCGGTGATGCTCGACATCCTTGACGAGCGCTCCCTCGCTGCCGCTGCATCGAATATACAGCGTTCCGTATCTCAGCACCTGCCGGGCGCGAAGATAGAGGCGTTCCTGCTGGAAAAGATGATGCCCCCGGGCCTTGAGCTTCTCATAGGCGGCCTGCGGGACGAGCAGTTCGGACCGAGCGTGGCCTTCGGCCTGGGCGGAGTGTGGGTCGAGGCGCTGAAGGACGCGGCCTTCGGCATTCTGCCCATGACGAGGGATGAGCGGCTGGAGATGATGCACCTGACGCGGGCCTGGACGTTCCTGAAGGGATTTCGCGGGAGCCCGCCCCTGGACCTCGAAACCGTGCTCACGATCATGGATGCCATGTCCCGGCTGCTGGAGCAGGTTCCGGAGATCCGCGAGATCGATCTCAATCCGGTGAGAGTATACGAAAGCGGCGCAGTCGCTCTGGATGTACGGGTGGTGCTGAATTCGCGTTAAAATAAAAGGGACCGTCCCCTTTGGTTCCCAGGGGCTGTCCCGGTCATAAACCTGAAAAGATCATGTCTTTCTCTGCGCACTCTCTCCGTCCCGCATCAAATGCTTATAGAAGCGCCCGCCCCGGATCAGATACTACTATGATGCGGGTCCCGCACCTTTGCCAAGAATAGCGGATGCGGGACTCACGAAACGGAGCCGGGGAAACGGAGCAGGGGAAGCGGGGGCGTCTCCGCGAGAAAAAAGTCTTTGCTTTCCTGCGTGCCTTCGCGTTCTTAGTGTAGTGGAATATTTGGTTCTGAATTTCCAGGGCAGGATACAGCTATAAAACCATCAACACTCTGATGCGCCCCCTTCCTCAACCCGCGGCCTTTTTCTCCTCAGCCTTCCGGCCCGCGGCCTGGCGCTCCATCCGTTTCGGCACCCGATCCATCCCTTCCAGCGCCCTGCTGCAGGCATCGACCGCGGCATCGATCAACTTCTGCTCCGTATCGATATTCGGGTCCGGCAATCCTGCAACACCGATGCTCATGGTGATCCGCGTGGCATCGGGCCAGGAGAAGGGATGGGCAGCCACGGCTTCCAGCACCCGCGCCGCGGCCTGCACCGCATCGCCGCGCAGCGTGTTGGGAAACAGGATCACGAATGATTCGCCGGTCCACCAGGCTATGGTGTCCACCTCGCGTATCGTGCTCTGCACCAACCCGATGATCGACTTCACCAGCTCCTCATCGGCTGTCCGGCCCATCATGCGGCCGTCAAGATTGATCATCATACAGCTCATCTGCTGCATGAAGCGCACGCACTTCTTGAACTCCTTCGAGAACATGGCCTCGAACTGCCGCCTGCTGAACAGTCCCGTTGTGGGGTCTATGATACTATTCCGCTCTTCCGGTTCCGCGGTCAACGCATCAGTGTCACCGGACGGGGTTCTGGGCACGAGCCGCAGCACAGGACGCCGCACCGCCATCGGCGTCGGTTCAGCGGCCGGGGGGGATGCCTGCTCTTCCGCAGCCCTGTCCGCCGTCTGATCGAGCAATCCAGCGACCATGACATTCAGTGCCCGCTCCGTATAGGGCTTCTCAAGATATTCGTCAGGCCTGTTCTCGGTGTGGGCGAAGGAGGCGGTTGAGAACCCTCGGCCCACTGTCAGGATGAGGGGCTTCCCGCGCGTGCCGGCATTATTCCGGAATCGCCTGCACAGGTCCATACCCTCGGTGCCGGGAAGCGCCGTGTCGATGAGGATCAGATCGAAGGGCTCATGGCTGGCGGTTATGAGCGCGGACATGCCGGACCCTGCCCAGAGCACATCGTAACCGGCACTCTCCAGGAAATCACGCGCACCATTACCCTTGGTCTCGATGTTCTGGACCAGCAGTATCCTCACCTTTTTCATAAAGAACGCCCCCTGGTCACCCAACCTGCCCTGAACGGCCGGTTTCGGATGACGCTTAAGTCTACCACCGGTTTAAATGGTAAGTCAAGAGATTTTTGGTTATTAATCACTGCATGGTGAGGCGGGTACTACTTCACGGAAACGGGGCAGGACAGATACTTGTCTAAAAGCATATCCGTGACCTCTGAACCCAACCAGGCGTTCGCGATAAAATGCATTTTTTCATGCTCCGGCTGAGAAGAAATACGATATACTAGACAAATAGTGCCGTTACTATAGTTACTTTAAAGGAGGAATCATCATGCGATCCAGGATCACAGCAGTTCTTGCAGTAGTTGTCCTCGCCGTGTCCCTGTTCACGACGCCGGCGATGGCTGCCGACCCGGCACTGAAACCCTTTGTGCTCGGCTCCAGCGGCCCCGGAACGATCGATGCAAAGCTGGCGGAGGTGAAAGCCGCTCTGGCGCTGGAGGGATTCGAGGTGGTCGGTGAATACACGCCCTACAAGGGAGCGCATGTCGTTGTCGTCACGAGCGAGGCACTCAGGAACAACGCGGCAAAATCCGGGTTCGGCGCCTATGGCGCGGCGCAGCGCATCTCCCTGACCGAAACGGCCAAAGGGCTCCAGATCGCCTATACGAACCCGCTCTACATGGCCCAGGCGTACCGCATGAAGGACGGCCTTGCCGATGTGGCCGCGGCCATGGAAAAGGCGCTGGGCAAAAAGAATGAGTTCGGGTCCGAAATTGGGATAACGGCCGGCAAGCTGCGCAAGTACCACTACATGATGATGATGCCCTACTTCGACGACCAGGTGAAGCTCGGGACCCATACATCGCACGATGAGGCACTGCAGGCCGTGGAGGCCAATCTCGCGGCGCGAAAAGGCGGCTGCGCCAAAGTCTACCGCGTTGATGTACCGGGCAAGAAGGAATCGCTCTTCGGCGTGGCGATCACGGAAGGCGACGGCGCCGACGCCACGGTTATGAAGATCATCGATACTGCCGAGCTGAAGGCCACGGCCCATCTCCCTTATGAGCTGATCGTGTCCGACGGGAAGGCCTATATGCTGCACGGCAAGTTCCGCATTGCCGTGAACTTTCCCGACCTCGCCATGGGGACGTTCATGAAGATCTCCGGCGCACCCGGTGACATCGAGGACAAGTTAAAACTGGTGGCCGGAGGGAAGTAAGCGGACCAAGACCCGCTTCAACATATGGACTGGATGACAGGCCCTGTTCGAGAACCTTGGAGCAGGGCCTTTTCTTTTGGCGCAGCTTTGGATGCCCGGACCCGGAAGACCTCATGGGTTCGGGACATGATGCTGATCAGTGATTCCCAAGCCTCACCCCCCCCCGTGAGAGCCCTCATCGCCTGCCGAAAAATTGCCTCGGTGAGCGAAATCCCGCAACTCAGAGCGATTACGCGCAGCATATCCCATATTCAATAAATCTAACCTATGAAAATATAAACGGATTGCCCCCGGCACGCTTCTTGCTTAATATTGTAGCTGCACAAGTTATAACATCATAATATTGCTCTCAGGGCCTGACGCTTGCGACGGCGGCAGGTCACTGTGAAGGTCTAGAAGCCTTCTTGGCTGTCATCATCAGATGACGCACGGGAAGGCTTTTTTATTTTCTTGCCCTGAAAGATCTTCCCGATGGTCCACAGTACGGCAGAAGCTTGCTTCTCGCGGTCCAGAGACAACTGCGTCATGGGTAACTACATGCTGCTTTTTGTGATCTACCGGATTTACAGGAAGAAGCACCGTCCCTTGCCGAAAGCGGCACAGGCAAAAAACGAGAAAGGGGGTATTGGATATCTCGGAATACGTACGTTTTGAAGAGCATAGCACTACACAAAACGAGATGAAAAGGAGCGACACATGAGAAAAGTATTGTTTGTTGCAATGGCATTCGCTTTCCTCGCAGTCAGCGCCCATGCCGGAGACAGATCGATCATTATGTCTGTCAATCCGGAACCAGCGCTTCTCGGCAGCACCGTCCGCTTTATATGCACCGGTACCGGTGACTGGGAACACGACAGAATTACCAGCGGGAAAATGACGCTCTGGAATGCATCCAGCGTCAGGCTCCTCAGCGGCGTTTCGATGAAGGTCACCGAACTCACGGCGACCTATGATTACACGATCAAGAGTACGGAAAGCGTAGGCACGTGGAGGTTCGAGTGTACAATCGGTGACGGCGATCATACCGCTGTCAGGCAGGATACGTTTCTCGTTGCCGCGGCCGGCGGCGGGGGCGGATCCGGAGGGACAAGCCCGATCACGGCCCACCAGTCTATTACCTCATACAACGGCCCCGCTACCTGTATTGCCTGCCACAAGACCGCCGGTACGGACATGCTGAACAGCCTGCACATGAAATGGTCCGGTCCGACTCCTGAGGTGACGAACGGCGGCGGCGCAACGCTGGGGAAGGCGATCAAAGGCATCAACACCTTCTGTACCTATGCAATGTCTTCAAAGGGCACCTGCTTCGCTTGCCACGTCCGCTCTGATGGAAACGCGCCCCATGCACCGACGGTGAACGACGTTGACTGTCTCATGTGCCATAATGACACCTACCAGCGGAAGTTTGTCGTGGACCCGAACAGCAGCGTTACGGTAACAAATGTGCTTGGGATAGTCAAAACATACTCCTTCGGCCTTGTGGAGCCGGACGGCGACTATGTGACCGAACCCGACTTCACCGTGATGCCTCCGGACGTGACGATGGTTGATATAGCCAAGAACGTCCACAAGCCTACGAGAAAATCCTGCCTGCGCTGCCACGCGAAGGCCGGCGGCTCCGATTGGGCGAAGCGCGGTGACATGGGGCTGAATTCCGTGACCCCGACCCGCGACCAGGACGTCCATATGTCTCCCGACGGCGCGAACCTGTCCTGCACGAAATGTCACACAACGGCAAGCCACAAGATCGGCGGCCGCGGCATTGACCTCCGCCAGACCGAAGCCGCTGATCCGACCTGTCAAAGCTGCCATACCGCAGCTCCTCATCGATCGAGCGCTACGATGAACCGGCACGCTGCCGGCCAGGTCGCCTGCCAGGTCTGCCATATCCTCACCTTCGGGAAAGGCGGCGCAACCGAGATGTCCCGTGACTGGAAAAGCCCCGTCTGGAGCCCGCCCTTCTGCAATGCACAGGGCGGTTTCGTGGGTCATGAGGTCAAAACTTCCAACGTGAAGCCCGAATATGTCTGGTTCGACGGGACTTCGTATGTCTACAACATCGGCGAGGTCATCATGCCCAATGCGCAGGGCATCTACAACATGGCCAAGGCGAACGGCAGGGCCTTTGACGGCACGTCAAAGATCGTACCCATCAAGCGCCACTTCACCGACACGGCCCTGCATGAGTCCGGCAAGATCGTTCCCCCCATGATCATGTGGATGTTCATGACCGGCGATTTCGACCTTGCTGTTCAGAAGGGCATGGAAGAGCAGAACATGACCGGCAGATACACGATGGTCACCGCAGACGCCGAAATGCTGATAACTCATGGCGTTGATCCGAAGACAAAGGCCCCGACCTGTACGGCATGTCACAATACGTATGGAACGACTCCGGACGGCACCAAGATGATACCTTTCGATAAATTAGGGTACCACGTCTGGCCGGCAAAGGTCAGGGCCTGCACGCTCTGTCACTCATCCGAGACCATGTCATGGGAATCCATGCATGAGAAGCATCGCAGCAAGATCAGAAGCTGCAAAAACTGCCATACCACGGAGCCGATAGGCCTGGTGAAGCCCCAGAGCGACTTGTGCAACGACTGCCACAGCATGAAATCATGGAGCGGCGCCAGCACGCACAAAAAACACGTGGAAAAGTATGATTGCACGAAGTGCCATAAGTTCTAAAAAGCAATACAGCTCAAGTATCTGAAAGCAGCAAAAGGATGCCCCGCAATTCGGGGCATCCTTTTTTTGGGAATATTGCTGAGCGAATCTACGCACGGCAGAGCGTTCTCGCGCACTGTTTCTTATATGCTAAATCATGAAACTCAGACAATCCAATGGCTTGGCTCCGGGCATATTTTTTGCTTCTATAGTAGATGTTTTTTCGAAAAGTGAATAGTACTTTAGCCTCTACTGCTCGCGACGGCAGTAAAGCAAAACGAAGGTCATGAAGCCTTCCTGAGAGTCATCTTTCGATGGCTGTCGGGAAGGCTTTTTTATTGCCATTGGATTGGAATTCATATAAAGGTCGAAACTGAAGCGGTCTATCTGAAATTGATGAGTCAAAAAATGACCGCTTCAGCATGCCGGCAGCATCTACGTTTTCAGACGTGCGGTCAATGCATAAGAAAGGAGGCAAAAAAGTCCTATCACCCGTGGTCACATGCAGGAAGGGAGTCACGAAGGGCCTTTATATCCGATAATGCGTAATAAAGGACATGCGGGTGTCAGCAGAGAAGCTCTGCTCTTCATGACTTCGGAGGCAGGGACATTCGCAGCAAGCCGCTGGAGGGACAGCGGAAACGGTTCGATGGCGGAAGCCTTTCCGGGCCGCATCATACAGCGGCCGCCGTCCCGGCTTACTGCGGATGGAAAAGCAGTGATCTTGCATTGAGATGGATGCTTAAAATTCCAAGGAGGAACAATGAAAAGGCTTCTCATCGCTCTATCTGCGATCACGGTTCTGGCCGGCTTTGCATCTGTCGGAAGCGCGGCTTCTACACATCTGACGATCACGTCCTACAATGGCCCGCAGACATGCATCGCCTGCCACAAGACAGCGGGCCAGGAAATGCTGAACAGCCTGCACATGAAATGGGCCGGCCCCACGCCGAACGTGACGAACGGCGGAGGCGCGGAGCTCGGCAAGGCCGTCAAAGGCATCAACACCTTCTGCACCTATGCCATGTCCTCAGCCGGCGCCTGCTTCAATTGCCATGTGCGTTCTGATGGAAATGCGCCCCATGCGCCGTCGGAAGCAGACGTTGACTGTATGATGTGCCATAACGATACGTACCAGCGGAAATTCGTTGTGGACCCGAACAGCGGCCTGACCGTAAAGAACGTTCTTGGCCAGACGAAAACATACTATTTTGGCCTCCAAGACGCGCTCGGAAATTATTCGATCGAACTGGATTATGCCTTAATGCCTGCAGGAACAACGCCGGTCAGCCTCGCCCGTACCGTGCACCGGCCAACGAAAAAATCCTGCCTCCGCTGCCACGCGAAAGCAGGCGGCGGTGACTGGACCAAACGCGGGGACATGGGCGTGAACAGCGCGGCCCCGACCGTTGACCAGGATTTCCATATGTCCGCGTCAGGCGCGAACCTCTCGTGCACGTCCTGTCATAAAACCACGGCCCACAAGATCGGCGGACGCGGCATCGACCTTCGCCAGACCGAAGCTCCCAACCCGACCTGCACCCAGTGCCATCCCTCGTCTCCGCATGCTAATACCAAGTTGAACCGGCATGCCAGCCGCGGCAGGCTCACTTGCCAGGTCTGTCATATCCGCACCTTCGGCAAGGGCGGCGCAACCGAGATGTCGCGCGACTGGAGAATCCCCGTCTGGAACGCCGGGTTCTGCAATGGCCAGGGCGGATTTGTAGGAGAAGAAGTAAAGGTTGCCAATGTGAAACCCGACTACGTCTGGTTCGACGGGACCTCGTATGTATACAACGTGGGCGAAACGATCACGCCCAATGCCTCGGGAGTTTATACTATGGCAAAGGCGAACGGCACGCCCTTCGGCCTCAATTCAAAGATCGTCCCGATCAAGCGCCACACTTCCATTATGCCCTTGCACACAAGCGGCAAGATAGTTCCCCCAATGATCAACTGGATGTTCATGACCGGCTATTTCGATGACGCTGTCCAGAAAGGCATGGCCGAGCAGGGCCTGACCGGCGGCTACTCGCTCGTACCTGTTGATGCAGAGATGCTGATCACCCACGGCGTGGATCCGAAGTCAAAGGCGCCGGCCTGTTCAAACTGCCACAATCTCAGCGGAACGACTGCCGACGGCGGTTCGTACATGGTGCCCTTCGACAAACTGGGCTATCATGTCTGGCCGGCAAAGGTCAAGGCCTGCACGCTCTGCCACTCTGCCTATAACTTGTCATGGGAAGCAATGCATGATAAACATCGTGACAAGATCAGGAACTGCACCAACTGCCATACCAAAGAGCCGACAGGCCTGGTGAAGCCCCAGAGCGACCTGTGCAACGACTGCCACAGCCTGAAAACCTGGAGCGGAGCCAGCACCCACAAGAAACACGTTGAGAGGTATGATTGCACAAAATGCCATAAGTTCTAAAAAGCAATACAGCTCAAGTATCTGAAAGCAGCAAAAGGATGCCCTGTAAATTGGGGCATCCTTTTTTTATGCACACGGGCGGGAGACTATCTTCAGTGTCCTGCTCCCCTCACGCCAGTGACCGCAAGGTCTTCCGGAACACTTCGATGGGCTGGGCGCCGACTATGGTCCGCTGCGGCCCGAGAAGAAAGGTCGGCACGCCGGTCACGCCGGCGCGGGACGCTTCGTCCTGCATCTCGTTCAGCCTGAACAGGTAGGTCCCCTCGTCCAGGGCCTTCTCGAGGGCCGGGACATCGAGGCCCGCATCCCTGCCGAGCTGCGCGATCACCTCGCGGTCGCCGATATCCATGCCTGCGGCAAAGTAGGCCTGCAGGACCGCGTCGTGAAAAGCGTCGAACCTGCCCTGGTCCTTGCTGAACTCTGCTGCCTGGAGCGCCAGGCGCGAGTTGGATATTGTCGTGATATCGGAGAAGATGATCCCGAAAGGAGCGCCCATGCTGCGCAGGTTCTGCATCATGCGATCCACGTCCTCGGGCCTGAACATCTGCTCGATCAGCACTCCCTCCCGCGGCGTGTCGGGATGGATCTCGATGCCGAGCCATTCCACCTGAAGGTCGAATTCCTGCCGGAGCTGTTCGACAAGACCCTTGCCGATATAGCAGAAGGGTCAGATATAGTCGGAGACGATGCGGATAGGTATGCTCATGGGTACCCCGTTAGCAGCTAAAAACCTCCTGGACACGGATCAAATCTGATCACATCTGATAATGAGCAAAAAGACCACCGGTAGTTCCTGTAAAAAAGATTTTGATTTAACTCTGCGTCCTCCGCGCGCTCTGCGAGAGATGTCCTTTTGATTCCAGATTGTCCGGTTCAGGCTGACCCGAGATGCCGCGCTGCTATTGATAGGCGGACTTGTCGCCGATATCAAAGGCAATGGGCATGAAGACCTTTCGCAGCGTGAAGAGGACCAGAAGGACGGCGATCACCACCAGCCCGAAGGACGCGCCCCCGTTGGCGAGGCGGCCGGCCGAGACCAGCAGCAGATAGAACGGCATAATCATGGCAAGGAGATAGCCCTCGAAGAGCCTGAAGCAGAAGGCCTCCTTGGCGGCCACGAATCCCAGACATCCGGAAAGCGGCAGCAGGAGCAGCGCACTGGCAGGTGTCTGCAGGAGCGCGCCGGACAAGGACCCCTTGCCGATGAGCAGAAGCGCGGCAAGACAAACAAGACTGATGTAGAGCAGATTTTTCAGGTATATTTTGAACTTGCCCACATAGAGATGAATGAAGAAGACGCTCAACGCGACCGATGCATAGAGGCCGTAGAGTAGAATGTCCCCTGACACGCTCTTAAGCACTGGTGGAGAATCTGCGGGAGCCGCCGTGAGCAGATAGGCCAGGATGCTCATAAAGATGGCGGACAGAACGATGCCCACACGGTAGATCACGACCGTTATCTTGTCTTCCTTTGTCAGCGGCTGGAATGCCTGTTTTTCGCCCATGGATCATCCTTTCCCTGCAGGAACCTTTGACCGCTGCAGCGCGGCCCGGAGTTTAATCCTTTTTGTCTTTCTTCCAGAAGGCAAGGTCGTTGAACATGGTCCTGAGCAGCTCCCGGGGCGACATCTCCGAGACCTCCTTGCACCTGCAGTCCTCTTCGCTCTTTGCGCCTGCCTGCGGTGAAACAGCCTTCTTCTTCCCCGGACCGGCAGGATCAGTGGTCGTGTGCTTATGCATGCTCATGGTCTCCTCCACGTGCCGCATTATACCACCCTTGCAGGAGCAAGGGGAAACCCTTTGCCTGCTGCCTGCTTTCAGGTATCAGCGGTCAGCTTTCAGCTCTTAGTTCCGCACTCCGCGCTCCGAACTCCCCACTCCGTACTCGCGCCCTCCCCTCATTCGGCCCGCGGACGGGTTATGACCTGGCCCGACCTCAGGTCCTTCAGGGTGAACACGATAGACCCTATGGCGACGCTGCTCTTGATGCGCACCGGCACCTTCCGGCTGTCATCGGTGAGCCAGACAAGGACCTCGCCCTCGCCCAGGAATATCCCGCCTGAGGCCTTGATCTTGATCGTATTGAACTCTCCGGCAGGCGTCTTTACCTTCTCCCTGCCCATTGTCAGGACTTCGATGGACCTGCTCGTTCTGCCGTCAAAGACTTCTATGATCATGGGCCTGTCAACGGCAAAGTCATTCCTCGTCCGCAGATAGTAGAACGCCGACAGGGTGTCCTGCGCCTTGGCGGGAATATCCAGGGTCGTCGGCGGATCATCATTCACCCTGCTCACGACCTTTCGGTTGGCGTGGTCGAAGACCATTTCTCGCCGCCGCGTCCTCTTGCCGTGCCGCGCCTCGAGCGTGTACGAAAGGCTTTGCATGAGCTTCAGGTCGAAGACGCTCTGCACCGTGTCGCCCAGCGGATAGACCCTGCCCATGATTCCCTCGGTGCGGGACGTAACGATGAACCGGAGGACCTCCCTGCCGTCAGGGAGCTCTTCCCCCCGCACCTCCATGACCGCGGTCCCCGCCTTCACGGCCTTTGACCAGCTGATATTATAGGTCAGCGCTTCTCCCGGCAGAAAGGCCTCACCGCGCGGCGCAGGGGAGATCGCTGCTCTTTTTTCCGCGCTGAACGCAGCAGGGACGACCATGAGCACCCCTGCGAGAAGGCACAGGGCGGCAATGGACCACTGTGTCCAACAGATCCCTTTGAGCAGGCTAGTATACATGGAGACAAGGTACCACGGGCGGGCGGAAAAGTGAAGTACTATGGCGTGGCTGCGGGGTGTCCGGTGTTGCACTGTGGCGAGTGGTCGGTCTTCGCGGCCGGTGAAGGGAAGCGTAGCAGCTGATGGAGCAGGCCCGTTATTGAGGCACTACGCCTTCCCTAGCACTAAGTTGCTGATCGTAGAGCAATGCATCCGGAGAAAAGACCGGGCCCCAAATATATTCGAGGCGGGAAATATTCTCCCGCCTCGAACGATACCCGTTACTTGAAGAACACCAGACCTCCGCTCCCGTCGGCAGCGTAGAGCCTGCCATTCGAGATCGTCACAGCCGTGCAAGCGCCCGCAGTAGGCGCAATGCCGGCGAGAAGAGGCGATGCGGGGTCGGTCCAGTCGATCGCAAGCACACCCGCCTCGGCAAAAGCCGCGTACAGCACGAGCCTTCCGTTCACAAGCGTGTAGCCCATCTTCACGGCGCCGCCCGCCTTTTCTTCATACCCGGCAACGAACTGAAGCTTGAAGCGGGAAAGGGCAACGGGACGATGGTCATAGGTAAGCGTTCCGGTGAGGCTCTTCTTCCAGACCTCCGTGGGGCTGATCCCCGCCGGCAAGGGCGCGATCAGGTCCGCAAGGCGGTAACAGACCACGCCGAAACTGTCGTAGGAGAAATACGCATGCTGGCCCACGATGATGACGTCAACGGCCTGGCCGTCAGCCGCGCCGACCTTATCGTCCTCCATCTTGATCGGCTCGAAGACCTTCACGAGCTTCATGGCGAGCACGTCCGTGATGTCCACGACGCCCACGCCCCGCGGTCCTGCGGCAATCAGGGCATAGGACCGCGTTGTGGCCGAATCGGTCCAAAGCGCGATGCCCGACGCTGTTCCGAGCGGCGGCTTGAGCGTTCCGGCGCCGATGTTCGACACCAGGAATCCCGTCGAGGCCGACGTGGGCTCCTTGGTGATGTCGTAGACCGTCAGGCCGTTGCTGCCGTCAGCCACAAAGGCGTAGTTCCCGCGGATCTCGACGTCGTAGGCATGGTCCTGGTACTGGACGGGCATCACCGTGCCCCACGCGGCGTTGTGCTCGAAGGCGTCGGAAAGCGACAGTGGCAGGAGCAGCGGGCTGCCGACGGAGCCCTGGCCCGCCTCCACAGCGCCGATCTTCACGCGACGAATTCCCAGGCTGGCGCTGCCGGACCATGCCACGTTATTCACCGGGTCGTAGACCACGTTCGTGGCGTGCGACGCCGGGTAGATGGTCACCCCGTTCACGACCTCGGGATACTCGTCCTGAAGCGTATTCGCCACGAGATGGACCGCATCGGTCGGATAGCCGAGGGTGTCCGTGATACTCCAGGCCGAGATGCCGTGCGGCCCGTCCGCCACGTACACATAGGAATCAGACGACGCGATCCCTGCGGAATGGCCGATGGCGATGGTCTGCGTCGGCGAGCCGTCGGCTGCCGCGCCGATCTCGTCCGTGGTCGGGAAGTAGACCGGCACGGCATAACGGTCCGACATCAGCTTCGCCCGAAGGTTCACAATGTCGACGAAGTTGAAGCCGCCCGCTCCCGCGCACTCGAGGATGTCCACGTTCCCCGCTGCGGTGATATTCATCGCGTCCATCAGCAGCAGCCGGTTGCCATGGCCGTTGAGCTCCGCGGTCACGAGCAGGCACGGCGCCTGGTACATCCAGGCGGGCATGGATTCGTTGTCCAGCGCGTCGTAGGCCGTCATGTCGTAGGACTTCACGAATTCATAGTCCGGCCAGTGGTTGCCCGGGATGCCATCCGTGTCGTTATTGTAGGGCGCCTTCGACCCCCGCCAGCTCTTTTCCGGCGTTGAGGCCCCGTCGATAACAAGGAGACCCGCGAAATGGTCCGTCACGTAAGCGTAATTGCCCCGGATCTTGACGTCAATGATGCCGGAATCCTTCAGCATCCCTGCGCCATAGTACGGCAGGATGCTCTGAGACTGTGTGCCCGTGGGGTCGCTGGGACCGTTGGCCGGCACGGCCGGGACATACCCGAGGTACCTGCCCTTCAGGAACGCTCCCGGTGTTGCTGCCTGGTAACCGGTGACGTCCACGGCGATCAGGCCGCCAAGTGAGTAGGCCAGATAGGCGATGGTCCTGTTCTTGAACTGCGCCAGATCGATTCCCTGCGCCTTGTAGTAGAACTTGCCGTACCGGTCGAAGTCGGCCCAGGGCGTGGGCGCGGCAACGTTGTTTTTCATGACCTGCAGGATCTCGAAGCTCGTCTGGCGATAGTCCGGCAGTCCCGTGAAATCATCCACGTAAGGATCACCCGTGGCCGGGTCCTTCTGCACGGCCTGGGGTGCATCCATGCCGATGAACCAGTCTTCGAGCACCAGGACGTCGGTGTACAGATTGTAACTGCCCACCTGCTCCAGCGTCGAAGGATCGAAGATGCCGAGGCCGAGTTCTTTCATGCAGGCAAACAGCCTGCCTCCGAAGAGTTTGAGGTCGATCGGCCCGCCCCAGGGGTTTTCGCCCGCATACTGGAGCGTATACCTTTCGGTCTCGATCAGCAGCGTTCCATCGGCCTCCAGCACGGGCCCGGCCGCGTTCAGAAGATTGTCGAGCGCTGTCTTGTGGATGCCGTACTCCGGATCGGCGATGAAGAGGCTCACGCCGTCCGTGGCCAGGGCCGCCACCGGCGCCTGGATGCTCGAGATCACGTTGTTATACAGGATCGATCCGCCGCCTTCGGTGAAGGTGATGCCGTCCTGATAGTAATTGAGATGCACGGTCCTGACCACGGACAGCAGCGTCGGGTCCGTCATGTCCACGACCACGACGCCCTCGGTGCCTGCCGACAGGAGCGCGTAGTTCCTGCCGTTGTAGGCCACGAGATCGATGTCGTTGATGAATCCCGGCACATACACCGAATACACGGGCCCCTTCGCAGCGCTTATCGGCGTGGCGATCAGCCTGCTGCCGATGTTGAAGATCGCCCATTCCGCGCCGTTGTACAGAAATTTGTTGACCGCCGTCGTGGCGCCGCCGACCTGCACGTTCACGCCCAGGAAGGGAAACATGTCCACGGGCTGCACGAAGACCGACACGTCCTGCGTGACCGCGCTCCCGTCAGCGCCCGTGACCACCAGCCGGAACCCGAGCTCCGTGTCCACGGCCACGGCCAGAGTTGCTACATCTGCCGCTGCCGCCGCAGCGCTCACCGCAGTGAGCGGCACCTTCGGGCCCTTCGTCTGAGACCATGAGAAGGACGCCACATCGCCGCCGATGAGCGCCGAGAACGTCACGGTCGTCGTGCTCCCTTCAGAGAAGGACGCCGGCGCTGCCGTGAGCGACGAGATCGTTGCCGCCTGTGCTGCGCGATGCACGGCCAAAACCGCCCCGATCTGAAGCATGAACCCCATCATCAAGAACCACGCACTTCTGCCTATGACAGTCCATACGCTGCGCATATGCCATACCTCCCTTGCCATGGTCTATCCTCACGCGGCAGTTGCTCCGGCCATTCTATCCGAAAGGGTTCGCCATCCGCGGAGAACGAACAATATCTGTGATGTCGGGATGCTCGTGCACGCTGGTGTCTATAAGATTCGATACTGTGATTATTCAGGAGTGAATTTGTACAGATTCCTGGAGAGATAAAAGCAAGACCTGTACCACAGCGAGGAATGAACGCAAGTCTCTGAAAAAACAATAGGGAGGTGGAAGAACGAGGAACTGCGGGGTCAGCAGCCTGGTGAAATCACCGGGGGACATGGCCGTATTCCCAGGCGTACATTCAGCTTTCAGCTCTTTTCGCCGGTTCTCAGAATCCTTTTTACTTCACGTCATGCGGCATCCCCGCGTAGCCCTGTCGAAATGTCTCACCCTCGGGATCTATACGGACGATCCAGCCTACTTGAATGTCATGGCATATATCTTTTCATATGCCAGCGCACGGCCCTTTTTCTGCTGCGCAATGAACCTCTCTGCCGCTTCGGCGCTCTTGAAGACCACGATGCCCGACTCCATGGGAGTTGCTACGCCTGCATCAACCACATAGACGGCCTTTTCGACGCTTACCTGCTCCCCGGTGCTGTAATCATAGACATAGGCATTCTCGTCAAAGGCTGCCTGGCGCATGGCGCATTCGCCGCTCCGCCACATCATGGCGCAGCTGATGTCGTCAAAGGCCGAGCGCTCCATCCCCTCCATCACGACCGCCGAGAACCTGCGGTCCTTTTCCGCGATCTTCATGTCGCAGACCTTGCACATGGACGGCACCGTCATCTCTTTCGTCACTGCCGCGACCACTGCTGCCAGCGCCATGACCGGCAGTACCACTCCGACCCATATCAAGACTTTTTTCATCTTTTCCTCCCCTGAACGCCTCCGGTTCGGACATTCTCTGACTGCCGCAGCCGGCTGGCAGTCTCTCTTCTAGAACCGTAATCCCGCATGCTAAAAAAATCAAGCGGGAAGTCGAACAGAATGACATTTTGTCGAGTGCGAACAGAACCGCGGCAGGGTTCAGGGAGCAGTCAAGTCTCTGCTGCCGGACTCTCACCTTATTTGCGGAACGTACAACCATAGAGACCTGGCGCCGCGGATTTTTGATCACAACAACACTTCAACACGCTGCTTCAACTCGAAAGATTCGTTCATGCCATTGAAATAAATGCAACGCTTCTTCCCGTCCCATTGCATGGGCCTGCTGGCATACGGGTCCGCATACCGCGGCCCGGCAGTCCCGAGGAGGTGCTCAACCTGGGAGTCCGGTACGGCCTTTTGCTTTACCAAGACCTTCAGCGCGACCAGGCGCATGAGCCCGTCGAGGTCATGCCCGCGTCTTGAGTAACCATACAAAACCTGCACCGCCGCATCGATGTAAAATTTCCCCACAGGATTGTAGACCATGTCCAGCCTGATCCTCGACCGATCGCGTTCAACGGTCAGTCCTCTGCGCTCTTTCAAGCGGGCCGAATAATCCGGACCCTTCATCGCGTCAAGCGCCATCACGTCGATGAACGTCCTGCCGGCAATATTGAACGTTGCATTGGGCTTAAAAAAGAGCCTGAAAAAAAACTGTCCCACTCTGCTCACGACACCGGGTTCACCGCTTTTCGTCGGCTCTGACAGTCCTTGCAGGATCGAAGCATTCCCGTCCCGGGCCATGGTAGACACCAGATTCCTGACATATCGCGCTTCGAACTGACAGACTCGCGCCAGGCTCCGCTCCTGGTCCGTGAGCGGCTGCACGATGTTGTTCGCCATGACAATATCAGCGGGGGTTAGTTTTTGCAGGGATATGATCTCGGATAAGGCACGTATGTCCGCACTCAGGAGGGAGAAAGCGACCAGTTTACCGAGCAGCGCATTGCCTTCCGCCGCCATACGGCGCAGAAAGACAGTGTCCTGCCGGATCATCGCCAGGGCAGCTGAGGTCTTACCGTTTTTCACGTGCATCGCTATCTTTGCCAAAAAAAGCTGGTGCGCTGTCCGTATCGGGGAAGTGATATTAAAAGCGGTTGCTGTGACAGGCGGCAGTGTTTCCTGAAAATGCGGATATGCGATCAACTGGACATAGCGGTCCAGCATGAGCGTATTGTCCGCAAGAATGCGGGTCGTCTCCGCACTCCGGCCAAGGTAATATGCCAGGCATCGGTAAGGATCGGGAGCACTATGGCACAGGTCTTTACCGCCTCCGACAAGTTGAAGGCGTTTCTCGCCAAGCATGGCAACGGGAAAGAGGACGGCCTGGCTAGTGGGATCGGCCTGAATGATCTTTTCGTATTCAGCGACCATCTCGACCCCGCGGGCATGCATGTCCTCCCCGGAAGGAGCCTGAAATCCGAAAATTGCGAAGTAGGCGTTCTCGCCCGGCGGAATGGGGGCGGGAACAGAACCTAGCTCGGCAACCTCGGGAGCGAGTCTTTCATCAACGGCATTGATGGCCGGCAGCAACACCAAAATGGCCAGAATCACCACACCTGTCCATTTGAGGATCTTTCCAACGTTTTTCATAGCGGGAACCCCCTTTTTTCGCAGTCCTGGAGCGCGCTGAAGTCCCTTGGCGGTCTCACAATCCTGCATCCGTCAACCTTCGCGCGATGCGTCTTCATTGAAAGCGACAACGAGCAGCCCGCCGGCAGAATAACAGACCGGGTAGAGCGTACGCTTCCGGCAGCCGCACCATCATCTGCCGGTCGCTGTTGTTCCCGTCCCCTGCGCCATTGCCGCGTTTCCCTCTCCCCGCCATCCAGCCGCACGGAGGATCTCCGGAAGATACAGTCCATTCGGAACACTGCGCAAAGAGATCTTCGTTGTCTTACTGTCGGTTTCAAAGTGCACATAGCCTGCTTTCAAACCGACCTGCCGCAGCTCCGTAAACCTGATCTGCTGTGTGCTCCCCAGACGCCGGCCGATCGACACCATATCGTTCGCGATCTCGATCGGCCCCAATGTGATCGAGCCCTGCAACCGGATCTGCTTGACGGTCCAGTCAACGGCGGCAGGTGCCATAAGAGGATAGCTGATCGTAACCCATCGCGACGCATTTAAATCAGGCCCGCCGACCCTCCGATAGGGGGGTGTCCCGAGCATGATCGTTTTCCCCTTTCCCCGCACCACAAGCCTGTTCTTCTGATCGGTCATTCCATAACTCTCTCCCACGAGCCGTGTCGTTATCATACGCATGTCTGCGGTTACCGTCTCGATCTCATCCCAGCTGATGAGCACACGTTTCAGCAGAGGAAACCGGGAGATCATCAGGAAGCCTGTTTCGGAAATCTCTACCATGATTCCCTGTTCGTAGAAAAAAATATATGCGGCGGCAAGGACGGCAATGATCGAAACCGGCGGCACGAGCTCCGGCAACATGAACGCGCTGACGACGCCAAGCGTCAGTCCGACCATCGGCACCATGATAAAATATTGCGCGGCAATGGTGGACATGCAGAGAAAGCGCAGGAGCACGAATGCGGCGAGGAAGCCGATCGCTCCCGTAAGGGATGGGATCCGCAGCGACGCGTCCTCGGCTAACGCGGGGATCAAAGGACTGAACAAGGCAAAACCTGCAAGAGCAAGCGCCAGGAAGGCCAGTATCTGGTACATGCGGCCGCGCCGGAACACCAGAGAAGGACTGACGGGATGGCTGGTGTATGCCGCTGAAGCATTTTCCATGTAAGCCGCCTTTCTCTCAACAGATCATTGAATGATATTTCCTCGGTCAGTGCAGGTAAAGGGCAGAGGGTCATGGCTCATACTGTGGTGTCAGTCCTTCCCTCTCACTAAACTGCTGATCGATGAGCACTGCATGTCCTGGTGAACAGCTATCTGCTGTTGAGTATAGCCACATTTCCGTACGGCCTCAATGATCTTTCCGCCTCAAATAAGAGAAAGGTAACGGGTAAAGACGTGAGCCTAAGATGTTATCAGGTATTCCTGACAAGGGCCTTGTATCATTCATGGGGTGCCGAGGATTTCCCCGATCTTCCGGGAAAAAGCATGCAGACTGAACGGCTTTTGAATGAAGTGTACGCCTTCTTCCGGGATGCCGAGGTTGAGAATTACATTCGACGTGTATCCGGACATGAAGAGCACCTTGATTTCAGGCCGTATAATCTTGATCCGGTCTCTCAGCTCTTTGCCGTTCATTTCCGGCATCACGACATCCGTGAGAAGGAGATCGATAGGACTGTGGTTCTTTTCGCAGAGAGATATGGCGTCGGCAGAATTATTCGCGATCAGGACTGTGTAGCCGATTGCTTTCAGCATCTCCGCTGTCATCCCGCTCACCAAGGCATCATCTTCCACCAGCAAGACGGTCCCGGTGCCGAAAACGAGCGGCGCCTCATCGGGTCTTGCAGGCACTTCTTCCGGGTCAACGCCTTTTGGGATGTACACTTTGAACGTTGTCCCGGCGCCCGGCTCACTGGAGACATGAATGAATCCGCCATTCTGTTCGATGATGCCGTGGACCGTGGCAAGCCCGAGCCCCGTTCCTTCACCAACGCCCTTCGTCGTGAAAAAGGGCTCAAATATATACGTAAGGGTCTCCGTATCCATGCCGATCCCGTTATCGCTCACTTCCAGGAGAACATAGTCTCCCGGCAGAAGCCCGCCCTGTTCACGGCAGCATGCCTCATCAAGTTCGATGTTGGCCGTTTTGATTATCAGGTTGCCCCCGGAGGGCAAGGCATCCCGGGCATTGACCGCCAGATTAACAAGGACCTGCTCGATCTGTGCCGTATCGAACATGATGTTCCAAAGGGCGGCCCCTGGATAAAACTGAAGCTCAACGTCCTCGCCGATAAGTGGAGCAAGCGTTTCTTTTGCACTTGAGATACTATCATTCAGGTTTATCGACCGGGGCGCAATAAGCTGCTTTCGGGAAAAAGCAAGGAGCTGGGCGGTTACGTCCCGGGAATGAGAGGCTGCTTTTTCAATTGCCTGGAGATCCCGAAGGAGCGGATCATGAGCGGGAAGGCGGGCTGCGATCAATTCCGTGTAGCCAAGAATGACGCAGAGCATATTGTTAAAATCGTGGGCCACTCCCCCTGCCAGGCGGCCGATGGATTCCATCTTCTGTGACTGCACTAATTGGGACTGGAGTTTTTCTTTCTCTTCCTCGGCATGCTTGCGGTCGGTGATGTCCCGCAGGACCGCCAGGACGCGGCCTTCCCCGCCGATTCGCGTGGTTGACAGAAGCACTTCGACCCAGAACAGTTCACCACTCTTTCTCCTGGATAACCACTCAAATGACTGAGTGCCGCCCTGGAAAGCCTTTTGTATCCATTGCCGTGCTTCCTCCAATGAGTACGGCGGCTCTCCTGAGCTTATCTTCTGTACCGTCTGATGAAGCAGTTCTTCCCGGGTATAGCCGAACATTTCCTCGACGGTCTTGTTCGCTTCCACGATGTTGCCGGATTCCGCATCGTGGACGAATATCGCATCTTTTGAGGCATTAAAGATCTCGCGGTAGTTTCTCTCGCTTTCGACGAGCGCCTTCTCCCGCGCTGCAAGCTGATCGGCCATATGATCGAAGGTGCGGCCCAGACTCCCCAATTCACCGCCGACGACAAGATCTGAAATCCTGACCTGAAGATCACCATCGGCAAGATCTCGTGAGGCTTTTTCCAGGAGGGTGACGCGGTCCGCGATCGAACGCTTGCCGATGACGGAGGCGATAAAAAACGCCAGCACGAGGAACGAAGTGTACAACGTCAGATTGTACCAGAGTGACTTATTGGCGCTCGACAGGACAACATCAACCGGCAGCCCTGCCCGGATATACATGTAGGGAGACTCCTCGCCGGCAAGACGCAGTTTGCGATAGGTTATGATGCGTTCAACGCCGTCAAGGTCGAGGATGGCAAGCGTATCGACATCAGCACCCTCCTGCATGCGCTTGAAAAGCCCCAGGTCGAGTTGTTTCCCGACGTATTTTTTGGAGTTCATGGCGCTGCTCATGACCACGCCGTTGTGGTCTAGAAGCATATAGCTCGCGCCGGGCGGCAGTTTGGAACGCTCCAGCACGGGCTTGAAAGAATCAGGGATGAAGCCGACGCAAATGGTCCCGCTGACCGCACCGCGTTCATTTTTTTGGGGATAGGCCAGATTGAAGGACGGCCTGCCCGTGGCCCTGCTGACAATGAATTCACCCGATGATAGCTGCCCGCTTGCCAGCGCATTCCTGAAGTACCGTCGGTCGGATATGATAAAAGGAGGTTTTACGGGAACCGCCGTTGCCCAGACCAGGCCGCTGCGATCGGCCATGAAGATGTTCGAATACTGGGCGTGCAGCGCGAGGATGTCTTTCAGGACCGGCTGCACCCGTGCGGTATTCTGCTTCCTTACATCAGGCAGTTGCGCCAGGGCGGTGATCAGCTGCCGCGCGGCAATGACCAGACCCTGCTGTTCCGCTGCGATGCTCTCGGCAAGCTTCTGGGTCTCCCTGCGAGCGTCCCGGATCGCCTCTTCACGCAGGTTCATGCCTGAATTGATGATAATGCCCGCAGCGGGCAGGGCCACGATAAGAGTGATGAGAAACAACTGTGCTCGTATTGACAGTGAAAATAATCCGGCCATCAGGGCTTATCCTTCTTGAACGGCATCCGGGCTGATGATCTCGAGAATTTCTGTGTCAATTATATCAGGTTTTTAGCGGTCAATGAGGCCGGCGGCGGAAAACGACGCTGTCAAATAACATATAACTCCGGCTTGACCTTTGCTTACGGGACCTGCTCGCTCTCATCCCTCGCGGACACGTTCCCGCCGGAGTCGCGTATTTCCTCGTTCCTGAAGCGCATCTGCTCCTCCATGACGAGGGAGGTAATCTCTTTCTGAAGGTAGATGAACCGGGGAGAACTCACCTCCCGGGGCCGGGAAAGCTCTACGGGGACGATCTGCTTGATCGTGCCGGGTCGATAAGTCATCACAACCACACGGTCGGCAAGATAAATCGACTCCTCGATGCCGTGGGTAACGAATATGACCGTTTTTTTGAGCTCCATCCAGATCCGCAGAAGTTCATCCTGCATCGTGCGGCGGGTCAGGGCGTCGAGTGCGCCGAAGGGCTCATCCATCAGCATCATGGGCGGATCGAGCGCCAATACCCGGGCGATCGCCACGCGCTGCTTCATGCCGCCGGAAAGGTCCTTGGGAAAGCGATCCCGAAAATCAAGGAGTTGAAGTTTCGCCAGCAGCGCATCCACCTTTTCCTTGATTATCTGCTTCGGCAGCTTTTTGATCTCGAGGCCGAAGGCGATGTTCTCCGCCACCGTCATCCAGGGGAACAGTGCGTATTCCTGAAACACCATTCCCCGGTCCGGCCCCGGCCGCGTCACTTCCGCACCATTTGCATACACCCTGCCTGATGTGGGCAGGGAAAAACCGGCGATGGCGTTCAGAAGCGTCGACTTCCCGCATCCGGAAGGCCCCAGGATGGCAACAAACTCGCCGTTATAGATCGTAAGATTGATCTCCTTGAGGGCAATGACCTCCTTGTCACCGCTGCTGAAGACCTTATCAACGTTTTTAATAATTACGTGCGGAGCTTGCATGTTTTCAGTGTTGTTCACGTTCAGTACTTTCTTCTGGTGCTTGAGATTTGCTATGTATCCTCTTTCTCGTCACTGTCAATCATGCCCGCTGTGCCACCGGAGCAGATAGTGATTGATCCTGCTCATGGCCGTATCGATGGCCAAGCCTAACAGGCCGATGGTGATCATGCCGGCAATGATCTTGTCCGACCAGAGAAACTCCCTCGCCTCGAGAATGCGGTAGCCGAGGCCGCTATTTACCGCGATCATTTCTGCCACGATCACGACGATAAAGGCCACGCCGATCCCAACCCGAAGGCCCGTAAGAATGTACGGCATCGCCGCAGGGAGAATGATGCGCAGGAACAGGGTATGGCCGCTGGCACCCAGGTTTCTCGCGGCGCGGATGAGCAGCCGGTCCACATGGCGGACCCCGGAAATGGTATTCATCAGCACCGGGAAAAAAGCCCCAAGACTGATCAGGAAGAACGCCGGCGGATTGCCGAGACCGAACCAGAGGATGGCGAGCGGGATGTAGGCAATGGGGGGTATGGGCCGCAATATCTGAATCAGCGGATTGAACAGGTGGTAAATAAAGGTACTGGCCCCCATAAGAAGGCCGAGCACCAGGGCAGGTAGTGCACCGATTACAAAGCCCCCCAACACGCGCATACTGCTGGCAAGAACATCATGGGGCATCTCGCCGGAAAAGAGCCAGGCGACAAAATGTGTTTTCCCGGCATCGTAAGGCTCATGAGGCAGTGCGTAATCGATCCACCGGAGAAAGACCCGGGACGGGGACGGGAGTATATGAGGGCTGATAATGCCTCCCCGGGAAAGCGCCTCCCAGAGGACCAATAAGATGGCCGGCAGGAGGATCGCGTACAACAGTTTCTTGAGCAGAGAAGATCTGTCTTTCATGGAACAGGCACCCCGTGTTTACCCCATCACTGCAAAATACTGCCCGCAACGGGAAGACGGACCGGCTTCCCTGTCATGCAACTACAGGATTTATTTCACTTTCAGTTCCTTTTTAGCCTTTTCCAAAAGGTCGAGTTTCACATACTCCTTTGCTTTCGGCGGTTTGGCCATTTTCCCGATGCCGTATTTCACCATCATGTCCGTGGAGACCTGCACCTGCTGCACGGTCACATCATAGGTGAAGGTGGAGTTGTCGATGGCATCGTGATAATCCTCGGCGGTCAGCTGGCCTTTGAACATCTTTTCCCGGACGTATTGTTCCGCCGCCTTCGGGTTGTCGATGAAATACTTCGTGGCATCAACAAAGCATTTCATGAACCGTTCGGCCACGTCCTTCCTGGTGTTGTACATCGCCTCGGTCATGATCAGTGTCCGCACCGGCTCCCCGATGGGCGTATCATACGGCTTGATGATCTCCACGCCGAAGCCCTTGCTGATGGCTTGGGTGGACTGCGGCTCCGACTGGCACATGGCGTCGATATTCTTTGCCATCAGCGCCTGGTTCATATCGGCATAGGCCATGTAGACGATTTGCACGTCTTTGTCCGGCTTTTCCGAAAAGGTGAGATTATATTTCCCCAGCTCAGCCAGGAGGACCAATTCCTGCGCCCCGCCGCGCGGAACGCCGACTTTTTTCCCCTTCAGGTCGGCCACCGAGCTCCACTTCATGTCGGACCGCCCGACGATGCGCGCTCCACCTTTGGCAAACCCCGCCACGATCACGATAGGAACATCGCTGGCGCGGGCGACGATGGCCCCGTCCACAGCGCTGGCGGCGACATCGATCTCTCCGGCAATGATCGCCGGAATAATATCGATCCCCTTGGGGAACACGCTCTCCTTGATCTCGAGATCATATTTCGGGGCTATTTCCTTCATGTACCAGACAGCGCCATAGTGGGCGAACTTCAAGGTCCCCAGACGGACCACATCCGCGGCGGAAGCGGAAGAAGCCCCGACCATGACCAGCAAGAAGCAAAGCAGCATCTTTTTCATTGTTTCCTCCTTGTGCTTATAGAATCGTTCATAACGCGTCCCAACCCGGACAAGCCCCGATTCTCGGGACAAGCCTAAGCAAAATCCACCACGAAGACACGAAGAAGTGCATTGTCCCTGATTTTAAGTTCAATTCTTTTTTTTCTTCGTGCCTTCGTGGCAGTCTTTTGTTTTGCCTCTGTTCTTGGTGTCTTTGTGGTAAAACATTCAAACCATTTTGAGAAGAATTCGGTCCTAACCCACGATCACTTCATCGAGCGAGCGTTTGGGCACATGGTGGACGCCTTGAGCGTCCCTCCAGTATTTTATGTCCCCTGCAGGGCCGACCGGCCCTATCACAACAGTCTCTTTGGGCTTTCCGAGAGCGATCACCAGAAGAACCTCGAAGTGGTCAGGTATCGCCAGCGACTGGCCCAGGGCCGGCTGCCGGATCGTCGCTATGATGCAGCCGCCCAGACCCTTCTCCGTAGCGCCCAGCAGGATGCTTTGCGCCGCAATGCCGTGATCGCAGCCGAAGGACGGCTTAATTCTCTTGTCTCCCAGGAGAATGATGTACGCAGAGGGCCGCTCGCCTTCCGCAGGGCCGGGCCACTCCTTCAGATAAGCCGCCCACCCTAAGTGCGGGAAGATCAGGGCATTCCGGGAAGCATCACCGGACACTATGAACTTCAACGGCTGCATATTGCCGCCGGTCGCGGAAAGCCTGGCGAGATCGACCAGTTCCTTCAGTGTCTCCATGCTCACGCTTGCGCTCTGATGGAAGCGCCGGCAGCTCCTGTTTTTCAAGACAAGGTCTTTCATCATCAGATAAGGCCTCCTCTAGGGATTACTGGTCCTGACCCGGGCATGCTGGAACCAAGATGTACGACGAAGACAGGCCGAGCACTCGCAACATTTGGATCCACGGGTGCCTCGCACGCACCGGGCTTCTCCGCGTCCAAAATGCCTTGTTGAGATAATTGATTATACGTTTTCGGGAGTATATCAAACTTGACAGGGAAAAGGAATCGAAAGAAAAATGATATTTCCACGGCCATTGCCGGTAACGGGCAGAGGGTCATGGCTCATACTGTGGTGTCAGTCCTTCCCTCTCACTAAATTACTGATCGCCGAGTGGTTATCCGGGGCCTTCTTCCGGTCTATGACCATAGAGAACGCCGTAGTCGCAACGCCGAGCCCGACAATACCAAAGAGAACGAGCATGAGCGGGTCTTTCGAGAGTGCGTAAAAAGCCATGAGCGCTGCGAGAATGAGGGACCGCACAATGATGGTTGTCGCGTACAGGACTCCGGCCCGCTGCCGGATGATCTGCGCCACGAAGATCCCGGGGGACAAGAGCAGGACCCCTGCGAATCGGACCATGATGTCGTTGTACGTTCCTGTTGACCAGATTAATAACGGCTGCGACGAGTAACAAGGGACGAGGTTAAAACTCCACTAGTAGCCGAGCGGATCCCAGGCTTTCAACCTGATCACATCCACGCCGGGGTTCGGCAACCCGGCGATCTTCCAGGCCTTGACCGGATCAATGAATTTCTTTAACTACGGCAATCTCCTGCTCTTGTCGAGCGGCCCGGAAAGACCTCCAAATACGCCCAATTTCAATTGCGCGCCCCCCCGGTGCCGTGTTATACTGTGGCAACTTTGAACCCGGGAGGGCTTGCATGGCCGCAAACAGCGAAAAAGTGAAGCTCTACGCGCTCAGCACCTGTTCCCACTGCAAACGTACGAAGCAATTCTTCCAGGAGTGCAAGATCGTTGTCGATGTCGTGGACGTGGACCTGCTGACAGGGAAGGAGCGGGAAGACATCATCGAGGAAGTGAAGAAGTACAATCCCAGCTGCAGTTTCCCGACGATCCTGGTCGGAGACCGGGTGATCGTGGGATTCAATGAGCCGGAACTGCGGGAGGCGCTGCACCTGTCATGACAGCGGAAGAGCTCTACCCCATCCTTTCGAAGTATGCCGAATCGCAGCGCATCAGGTTGAACAAGGACCGGGAGACGGTTATGGACATCCTGCGGGGCCTGCTCACGAACGAGGAACGGTACGGCTATCGCTCCTGCCCCTGCCGTCTGGCCTCGGGGATCAATGACCGGGACAAGGACATCATCTGCCCCTGCGTCTACCGCGACCCGGACATCAAGGAATACGGGAGCTGCTACTGCGAGCTCTACGTCTCCCTGGAGTGGAACGAGGGAACGGTCCCGCACCGCCCGGTGCCTGAGCGGCGGCCTGCGGAAAAGAGCCGGCTGTAAAAGCCGCGGCACAATTTGCGTCTTTATCTATTATACTGTGAAAGGCTTTTACGACAATGAAAAAGAAAAAAAAGGACACAAAGAAAGCGGACATGCCTGAGTTCGAGTTCAAGGAATTCACTCCCGAAGAGGACGCCGTCTATCACGAAGCGGTCGAGAAGTTCCGGGCCGCTGTCGACTCCGGCAGAACGCTGCAGCAGGCCTATGACAGCTTCCCCATCGCCGACAAATCGCTCGAGACGATCATCCGGGCGGATTTTCTGAAGATCATGATCGCCGAGCTGCACTTCGGCAAGGGCATGACCATCGACGACCTGGCAGGCAAGTTCGGCGTGGGCACGACGCTGATCCAGGACACCATGAAGCGGATGCTCCAGGAGGCTGGAGTCTCGGCTGCGAATCAGTTCGGACAGGAATTCGGCAGCCTCGAACAGCCGACGAACGACTAAGCTCCGGCGAGGTCAGGGCTTGATGTAGGCGAACCCTTGGGCCTGGCGCTTTACCATCTCCGTCATGCTCGACGCCACCACGGTGACAAAGGCCGGCAGTTCCTGAGCATCGATCTTCTGGGCAACAAGCGCGTTGTTGCAGGCAAAGAACTTCACACTGCGCTTCGCCAGCTCTTCCATCCGCTCGATCTCGCTCTTCACAGCCTCATCATTCCTCGCAACGTAGCCATTGACGCCCCGGCCGTTCGAGATGACGTGCGTTTCGATGCTCCTGCCCTCATCGTCCTTCAGCATATTCGTGATGTTGTTCAACGCAATATGCCAGCGTTCCGGCTCGTTCACATGGATCAGCACCTTGAGTGACATGGATTATGCACCTCCGTTGTCTGAATTCTGGAGTGAGCTCAGTTCCCGTCCCACCGCGGGGTGACTGCGGGGAGTTTCAACCCAAAAAAAGAGCTGTTGGACGCGGATCAAATCAGGACTGTCTAATAAAGTTAAAAGGAGTTCTCCTGTTCTTCGTCTTGCAATCTCCGGCATATTCTAATTCCTCCCGAGCTCTGTTGATGAAGCAGTCAAAAAAACAATGGCTCTTCTCCAAGT
>Ga0154442_1040_pt1 | contig 37168 bp, 28 predicted proteins | sample RifGroC2_FD_115946 | JGI IMG/M metagenome (GOLD analysis project Ga0154442, IMG submission 115946) | Nitrospirae bacterium GWC2_57_13
TGATCTTCTTGCCGTCCCGGTCCTCGAAGGTATACATCTCCTTCTCCACGATGTCCGTTGATGCGCCTATGCTCCTGGCGAACAGTTCCGTGAACTCGAAGATGGGAACGCGGATCTCCTGAAATCCGTAATCCTCAAAAAGCCCGCCAGCCACCGCCTCAAGATGCTCCCAAGCCGGCATGTCCGACGGAAGGATGTCCTTGACCCCTTTAATTGCCTGAATCGACATGAAATCTCCTATGCATCAATAAGAACAGATCTAGAAATATTGATTGCGAAACGTCTCATTCCGTATTCCGCATTCCGAACTCCGCACTTCTTATGGTTTTCTCAGCAATTTCCACGGATGCTTCTTCACATCCTCCGTGGCATCCTTCAGGTTCTTCGTCATCTCCTGGATATTCTCGAGCGTGGCATCAACGTTCTTGCGATTCTCACCGACCAGTTTATCGCTCTTATCGAGCAAGGTCTTCAGGCTTGCAGCGCTTTCATCAAGCTTGGTGATCAGATCAGGAAGCCTCTTCAGTCCTGCGGCGACTTCTTCCTTGTTGCCCGTCATGACCTTGACATTTCCCGTGACCTCTTCAAGATTCCGGACCGTTGCCTTGAGCGATCTTGCAATGGCTGGATCGCCGAGCATGCTGTCCAGGTTGTCAGCGATACTCTTGAGCTTCAGTGCCACAGAATGCCCGATCTTGGTGAGGTCTTCCAGCTTGAGGGATTCCTCGCCCATGATAACGGCGTCATCGGCCAGCGGCCTGGCATTCGGAGATCCGGCGCTCAACTCTACATACTTGCCGCCCACAATGCCGAGGGTCTTGATCGCGGCCCGCGTATCCTCCTTGACGACCGTGCGCTGATATACGCTCAGTCTGACCTCGACCTTGTCTCCATACTCGGAAGCAACGCGCACTTCCTTCACCTTTCCGACCTTTGTGCCGGAATACCTGACGGGCGCGTTCTTTTCAATGCCGTCGCTGTAGCTGAAAAGCACCCGGACCTCCCGCTTCTTGCGGAATATGCTCTCAAGATCGCTGACCGTGAACACCATCACCGTCAGGACCACGAATGCGGTGAGCAGGAACGCTCCCGCGCGTATTTCGGAACGCTGGTACTCCATATGCACCTCTTGTGGCACAACGCATGGAGCATGGCGCATAGAGCAGGAACCTCTCTGCCCTCTGCCCTCTGCCCTCTGCTCTCTGCTCTCTGCCCTCTGCCCTCTGCCCTCTGCCCCCTACCCCACCAGAAGATCGTCCCGAAAATCCTTGCTCGACGCATGGAACGAGATCGGTCCGTCAGGGCTGCCGGTGATGAACTGCTGAACCAGCGGATCAGCGCTCTCCCGGATCTCCTGCGGCGTCCCCTCAGCCAGGACCTTTCCGCGATAGAGCAGAATGATCTTGTCAGCGATCTTCATTGCTTCATGAACGGCGTGGGTCACAACGATACAGGTGATCCCCAGAAGTCTGTTCAGGTCCTTGATCAGCTTCGTGATGACCGAAGCAATGATGGGATCAAGACCTGAGGTGGGTTCGTCAAAATACACCACTTCAGGATCAAGGGCAAGGGCGCGGGCAAGAGCTACGCGCTTCTGCATGCCGCCTGACAGCTGTTCCGGATAGAGGTCCTCAAAATCACGAAGGCCCACCAATTCTAGCTTCATTTTGACCATGATATGCACGATATTTTGGTCGAGCGCCGTGTGTTCCCTGATCGGCAGCGCAATGTTCTCAGCCACGGTAAGTGAATTGAGAAGCGCATTATTCTGAAACAGTACGCCGATCCGCTTGCGATAGGGGTCCAGGGAACGGCCGCGCAGAGCAGTGATGTCAAGATCGCCATACCGCACTTCTCCAGAATCAGGCGCTGTCGCGCCGATCAGGATCTTGAGCATGGTGCTTTTGCCGCCCCCGCTCGTGCCGAAAACATAGGTGATCTTCCTTCCTTCAGCCGAGAAGCACAGGCCATCAAGCACTTTGCGGTTTCCATAGGTCTTAGATATGTTGTCGACTGTTATCATTCAGCACAGAGCATCAGAAATTAGAGATTGAGATAGTAAGATATTTCGGCTGCATAACTCAATATCTTAATATCTATTCACTTATTCTAACCATAAAATGCCGTTGTCATGATCGTATCGAACACGATGATCGTGAGCGTCGATGACACCACGGCAAGCATGGTGGCGCGGCCGACTCCTTCCGCACCGCCCTCAACGGCAAAACCCCGGTCGCATCCGACCAGAACGATCACCGCGGCAAAGACAACGGACTTCAGCAATCCTGAATAAACGTCCTTGAACACAATGACATCCAGCGTCTCTCTCAGATAGGTGTCCAGGGTGATGCCCAGCCGCAGGTTGCCGTAGAGAAAGCCCCCGGCAAGGGCCGTAACACTCGCGATGACCGTGAGCGCGGGAAGAGAGACCAGCATGGCCAGAAAGCGGTTCACCACAAGAAATCGAACAGGGTTGATCGCCATGGTCTCCAGGGCCAGGATCTCCTCAGCCACCTTCATGGTCCCGATCCGTGAGGTAAAAGCCGCTCCCACCCTTCCCGCAATGATCAGTGCCGTGATGAGCGGCCCCACTTCCCTCAAGAGCGCCACGGCAACAAAGCCGGGGAGGTAGGACAGCGCTCCCAGTTCCCGAAGCTGAAAGGAAACGAGGACGGTGAAAGCGATGCCGAGAAACGCCGAGACCGTCATAACGAGTGGCAGGGACCGGGCCCCGACCTCATCGATGCGTCGCAGGATCCCCGCCTGACCACGCCTCACGGGGTCATGCAGCACGATCCGGGACTGGACCAGGGTCTCACGGAAAAGGAAATAGATGCGAGATAGGATCCCGAGAAAAGCAATGAATGCCCTGCCGACGTACCCGAAGAGGTTTCTCATATTCTAATCCGGACAATCCGGAACAAAGTCCGCCACCGCCGCTCCCCCGGCCCGCTTCCTATTTTTGTTTGATCCGGGGCGGGCGTGTCAGACATTTTCTTGAAGAAAGGGATAGTCCCCTTAAACCAAAGGGGGACTGTCCCTGTTTGCACGAAGCCGCTTATAATCCTGCCTCAGCCTCGGCAAGGGAAGCGTATATCTCAAATACGCTCGAAAGCCGAGCCAGCTCAAAAATGTCCCTCACCGGAGGGCTCAGATCAACAAGACGGAGCCGAAGCGACCGTTTCATGCAGTTCTGCATGGCCTCGACAAGGGTGGCGATGCCCGAGCTGTCCATATACCGCACCTGGGAAAGGTCGATCAGCACCGCCTTGGATCCGGCATCTATCTGACGGAATGCCTCGGCGATCTTTCCCCGCACATCGGGCGACGTGCTCATATCCACATCGCCCCGTATCTTCATGAGCATCCCGTGATCAGTTCGATCAAGCGAAACTTCAGCCTTCATCTGCGTTCAACTTTCTCTTCAAGATTCGTTATCCCTTGCGTTTTTCGAGTGTAAGCAGTGTTCCGCGTTCGCGGGACGTGTCGTACTCAACTCGGTCAAAGACCGTTCCCATGAAGTGGGTGCCCAGTCCTCCGGGCCGCACGTCGGCGAGGTCCCGGGGCGCGATGCGGGAAGCGTCAACCTGTTTCCCGAAATCCTCGATCACAATGGTGCATCTGCCGTCTTCCGTTGTCGCCTTCAAGGTGATGATCTGGGAATGATCACCCTCATACGCGTACTTGATCACATTGGAGCATGCCTCATCCACGGCAAGGATGATCTTTCCCGCCTCTTTTTTAGAAAAGCCCGCATCAATAACAAGCGGATAGAGTGCGCTCCTGATGACATAAAGGTACTTGGGATGGCTCGGCACGGTCAGCGTAACAGCAGCTGTCGCGGTCATGGGCACGCTCCAAAGCACAGGAGCGTGATATCATCGTGCTGCGCGGTAAGGCCGGTGAATGCATTCACGCTCTGAACGATCGCGGCTGACAAACCGCCGGGGTCTGCCGGCCCGCTCTTCACCACCGCCTCAAAGCGCTCATAACCGTATAGTTCCTCCTGGTCGTTCATGGCCTCAATGACACCGTCGGTGTACAGCACGACACTATCGCCTTTTCCGAGTGTGACGATCTCCTGGCCAAATGCCATGCCCGGCAGAATGCCGAGGGGCGCGCCGACCGCTTGCGTCAGTTTTTGCATTGTCCCATCACCGCGGCGCACAAGCGGCGGGAGGTGGCCTGCATTCGTTACTGTCAGACGCCCCGTTTCCGTCTCGACCTCGAGGTAGAGAGCCGTGGCGAACATGCCCCTCCTGCTGCGCGCCGCGAGCAGATCGTTCAGCTTTCCGAAGGCCTCGCCGGGACCGCGCTCCGTATAGGCAAGGGTCCGGAGATCGCTCCCCAGCTTGGCCATGAACAGCGCCGCAGGAACGCCTTTGCCCGAAACATCGCCGATCACGACGCCGGTCCGTCCGCGGTCAAGGGGGATGAAATCATAAAAATCCCCGCCCACTTCCTGCGCAGGGGTATAGTGGGCGCTGAACGTGTAGCCTGCGGCACGGGGGGGAGAATCAGGCAGGAAGCTTTGCTGGACCGTACGGGCGAATTCCATGTCCTTCACGAGCCGCTGCTTCTCCATCAGGCTGCGGTGCATCTTGGCGTTCTCAATGGCAATGGCAGCCGTGCTGCACAGCGCCACAAAGAGCTCCAGGTCATCTGCGTCAAAGGGCTTCTCGTCGAGCCGGTTGATCACCTGGGCCACACCGGTGATACGCTCCCCCACCTTGAGCGGAACGGCGATCATGGATTTGGTGCGGTATCCTGTCGCTTCATCATGGCCCCGGTAGAACTTGGGATGCTGATACACGTCTTCGATCAAAAGGGGGGTGCCTTCCTGGGCAACGGTACCGGCGATCCCCTGCCCGAGCTTCAGCCTGAACTCCTGCTTCAGCCTGGCGCCAACGGCTCCCAGAGCCACTTGGTAGACCAGTTCGTTCGTTTTCTCGTCGATGAGCATAAGGCTGGAAGCATCGGCGTTCATGACCTTTTCGGATATGGTCATGACGTTCTCCAGAATCTGATCAAGGTTCAGCGAGGAGCTGATGATCCCGTTCACTTCAATCAGCGTGGAGAGCCGCTCGATCTTTCGCTCAAGCCTCAACGTATCAACAGGCTTCGTCATGGCCATCACAATAGCATACCAACCGGATTTCGGTCAACGGGAAAGTGGGGTCCTGAAGCCTGATACGGGAAGGATGATACGAGATTCGGCCGTTTGAACACGTTCTCGCTTCCTCATGCCCCCTGCGTCAGGATCCGGGCAGAGCAGCGCCCTTCAATTGCCTGATGCGCTCTATCACAGGCGGATGGGAATAGTAGAAGGCGGCATAGACCGGGTGCGGATGCAGATTGGCGAGGTTTTCCCGCGAGAGCTTCACCAGGGCATCGGCCAAGGCAGCGGGATTGCCGGTCAAGTCCACGGCGAACCGGTCAGCAACCCCTTCGTTCTTCCGTGAGAGATGGCTGAACAACGGTGTGAGCGGAAACAGGGCAATGTTAAAAAGGAACAGGACGATCGCTGACTGAGCGGCAAAGGAGGCTACTTCCAGTCCCGCCAGACCCGGCAGGCCATCCCATCGGAACAGGTGAAAGGCGGAATAAAGGCCGATCAGCGCCAGGGTTTCGCTCACGACGATCTGCTTCAGCACATGCCGTTTCTTCCAATGGCCGGCCTCATGGGCAAGGACTGCCAGGATCTCCTCGTGGGTCATCTGCCTGAGCAGCGTATCAAAAAGCACGATGCGCTTCACCCTGCCGATGCCCGTAAAATAGGCATTCGAGTGTTTGCTCCTTTTTGACGCATCTACCTGAAAGACGCGGCTGATCATCAGTCCGGCCCGTTCCATCAGACCGCGCACCTGTTCTTCCAGGCCCTCCTCCTTCAGCGGCTCAAAGCGGAAAAAAAGCGGCTCGATGACCACGGGAGAAAGATACATGACGAAGATGCCGAAACTCAGGAGGAAAGCCCAGACCCAGAGCCACCACCAGTCAGGACTTGTCTGCACGAGGGAAAAGGAGGCCAGCAGAACCGCCCCGCCGAGTACTGACGAAATGGCCAGTGACTTGATGAGGTCGGTGAGCCAGAGAGCGGGAGTCATGGTATTGAAGCCGTGACGCGCCTCGATCCCGAACTGGAGGTAGAGGCTGAAGGGTATGCCGATGATTGTCTCGGCCAGGAGGAACAGGAGAAAAAAGAGCGTCCCCTGCAAAACAAATGAATCCGTCAGAGAGGCAACCCATTGGTCGTAGACACCGAGCAGACCGGTGAAAAGAACAAGCATGACAAGGATGCCGCTGACAGCGGATTCCAGAAGCCCCAGACGGGAGGTATCGGCCGTATATGCGGTGATCCGACGAAGACGCTCCGCATCGACAGCGCCGGCGAATTCCGGCGGCACAATGCCGCCTTTCGATCTCAGATGGGAGAGGTTCAGATACCGGAGCCAGAACCGTGCTGCAAGGACAGCGAGATAGAGGCATAGGAGGGCGATCATCATGCCCCATCATACGGGGGCAGGCGGTGAGAGGTCAAGATAGATTACGGGAGAGAATACAGACAAGGCGCCCCGATAATCTCGGCAGGTACCCTCTGCAGGGTCGGCTCATCGGGACGCCTTAAAGGCGGCACTGTCAATGATCTGGAGACTTGGCCCGGAAGATCTCCTCCCATGGGGAGCCTGGAAGTTCTCTGCTGGTGGACTCTAGGGCGGCAATAGCATAGTTTACAATTTTTCCAGGGGTAAGAAGGCCGCCTTGCTGCGCTACTTCCAGTCTCCGTTCGAACAGTACCACCTCTACTGCTACGATAGAACGGGGCCCGCAAATTGTCAATAACGCGAAAGTCGTATTTTACCGAATTGCAGAAAATACACTTTTCCCAATTAATGGGACAGCAGGGCAATGGCCTTGGTCCTGCTTTTGACCTTCAGTTTGCGGTAAATGCGGTACAGGTGCGTCTTTACTGTCCGTTCGCTGATGCTGCTTTCGACGGCGATCTCCCTGTTCGTGGAGCCCTGCAGCAGCATCGTCAGGATCTCCATTTCCCGGTTCGTCAAGGGAGGCAGGCCGGGAATATGGGACTGAAGTGTTTCGGGCAGCAGCATTGGTTTCGAAATCGCTTTTTCCAGAAGCCTCCGCTCTGCCCAGATCTCGCCGTCATGGACGGCGCGCAGGGCCTTTGCCATGATGGCCGGAGGATCAACGGTACTGATATATCCCCTGATCCCGGTTTTGAGGTCCGTGATCAGATCCTCATCGCTCAGGCCGTTCTCAAGCAGCAGGACCACCCGCGTTTTCTGATTCTTCGCCTGAACGGAATGGATGAACCGCGATAGCGTGCGCTTCTTCAGCACTTCGGGATTCAGGACAACGATGTCCGGCTCGGCGGAAAGCTGCCTGATCGCTGTCTCGCGCGTCGAAACCATTGAAATAAGGTTGAAATCCTGGTGTTTCCGGAGAGCCGTCGCGATCGTCTCGACCTGGGCGGGATCGCTGTCAACTATCATAATACGAATATCACCCATTGATAACCTCCCGTTTTACACCGTCGCACTGCCTTGAAGTATCTGGATAATTCTATTGTGGATTTTTTTACTACTTTTGTCAAGTTAGAAATTTACATTCTCAGACAAAGGTATGGCCAGAATAGAATATAAGCTAAAAAGTATGAAACTCTGCAACGAAAAAGTTCACATCAACTCTATACCGAACCGCCTCAGAAGCCCTGCAAGCAGCGACAATGGCAGCCCGACCACGTTAAAATAGCAACCCTCGATCCTGTCCACGAGCAGTGCGCCACGCTCCTGTATCCCATAAGCCCCTGCCTTATCCAGGGGCTCGCCCGTCCGGACATAGGAAGCGATCTCAGACTCCGCTAGCTCGCGGAACCAGACCTTGGTGACAGCAGCGGCCTCGGCCATTTCCTCAGCGCTCTTGTCAAGGACCGCCAGCGCCGTGATCACCCGATGCATCTTTCCCGAAAGCATGCTCAACATGCGTTTTGCATCCTGGGCGTCATCGGGCTTTCCGAGGATCGAACCCTCCAGAACGACAATGGTGTCAGCTGCGATGATGATCCCTTCTTCTGTTCTGAGCCCGGCCGCCTCGGCCTTTTGGCGGGCAAGCCGGCATGCATAGACTTCAGGAGTCTCTTCTGCCAGCACCCGCTCGTCAACATCAGCAGGTGCTGCCGTGAATGAGAGGCCGATCTGACGAAGCAGCTCTTTTCTCCTGGGGGAATTCGAGGCAAGAATGATCTTCGGTCTCATGCACCACCACTTGGGGGATCAGTACAGGGACAGTCCCCCTGAATGCAAAGGGGACGAAGACAGGGACAGTCCCCCTGAATGCAAAGGGGACGAAGACAGGGACAGTCCCCCTGAATGCAAAGGGGACTGTCCCTATTATAACGGGAACCGAACCATCGCCGTTGTTTCACCGTTATCGCACGCGAGCGTGAACGTGCCGTTCAGATCATCCTGGACGAGGTTTGAAACGAGCTGCAGCCCCAGGCTTTTGTACATCTCGATGCAGAAGCCTTCAGGCAGGCCGCAACCGTCGTCCGTGAAGGCGATCGCGGCCTCACCTTCAAGCCCACCCGAAACATTGATAACGATCCTCCCCGATGCCCTGTCGGCAAAGCCGTGCTTGATGCTGTTCGTGGCCAGTTCATTTGCAATGAGCGCCAAAGATGTCGCCTTCTGCGAGGTAACTTTTACATCGGTGCCGCTGATCTCATAGGCAAAATGCTTCTGGGCGCCGTTCAGCAGTTGGACGATCATGTCCATGACCTTGCCGATCATCTGCGCGACATTGACGAATTTGACGTCTTCCTGGGAAAGGAGCTGATGCACGAGAGCAATGCTCCGGATCCTTGTAAGATTGTCAAGGATCAGACGCAGCGCTTCGGGGTCCGTTGTCTGCTGGAGTTGCATCGATGAAAGTCCCACGATCGCCTGGAGATTGTTCTTGATCCGGTGATGGGCCTCCTTCAGCAGCGTGGTGATCTGCTGGTTCCGCTTCTCCATGTGGTAGTAGAGATCCGCGTTCTCGATGGCTGCCGCAGCAAGGGCGGCGGCGTTCGTCAGGAGCATCACTTCGTCGTCCGTGACGTAATGGATCCGGTCCAGACCAAGACACAGCAGGCCATGGATCTGGTTCTTCGTCATGAGGGCCATGCCGATGCGCGTCATGGGCGTATCGATCACTTCGTCAAAACAGCTCTGCGCCTCGACAAGCTTCGGATAGCGCGCAAGGGCGTCCGTGTCCTGCCGGACCCATTCTACCTGACGAAAACAGGACTGGGGCGATACGTCGTCCTTCGGAGGATAGGAATGAAAGACCAGTATCTTCGGGTCCTGGAGCAGGACGTTCCGGCACATGCTGTCACCCAGGGACACGACAGGCGGTTCATCGACGCCGGGAACGGACCCCACGGCAGCGGCCAGATTCAGCGTCACCCGGGACAGCACAGGGCAGCGCACGCACTCGTCGATCCTCTCCCCCAGCGACGCGGAGGCGGCGTGGTCCCAGGAACACAGGGTGCTGGAGAAAGACCAGCATCGATGGTCGGTGCTGTGAAAGGCGGGGCAGTCCCCGTAGACGCAGTTCATTTCCTCCCAGCACTTCTTGAGCTTGCCCTGGTCGACGAGCCACAGCACCGCGCTTCGCGCATCAACGATCGGCATGAGGATCGCAAGGATCTTTTCGAGCAGCGGCTTGAGCTGCATGGTCGTCGTAATGGTCTTGGAGATGGCAAAAAGGGTCTGCAGGTCCTGTCGCTGCGAAGAGATCTTGCTCATCAGGTCCTTCGAAAGCAGCGCTTCCTTCCGGGCCTGATAGATAATGAGCAGCATAGCCGATGCAACCAGGCCCGCCAGCACGGAAAGCAGCAGGCCGATCAGTATCCTGATCTTGAGGTCATCGGCAAGGAGCGGCGGGAACAGCAAAAAGAAGGTGATGGCAGCCACGGTCACGATCGCAAGAAAGGCGACCTTGATCGGCAGTGGAATAAATGCTCCTTTTGACGCTTTTTCTTCAGGTTCAAGCATGGGCTTCTCGCGGGCGCCTGTCAACGGCTTGAGTTGCGCAAACGCCTTCAGGCATCGCAGACGCGGGCGCCGCTCTGCAGTGCTTGCTCGTTCATGGCGATGAGGGCGTGCCGGCGCGGCGGCAGAATCATCTTGAGCGCCTTTACAACGGACTCCATGGACACCACACCGGTCTTTTTCAGAAACGCCCCGAGCATCACCATGTTCGCAGTGCGGATGTCTCCCAGGCTCTCGGCAATGTCGTTCGCCGGCACCTCGACGCGCTGAATATCGGAACGAGTGGCAGGATCCTGCACAAGTGAAGTGTTCAAAAAAAGGTATCCACCCGGCCGGACCCTCGTCTCGAATTTGCGGTAAGACGCGTCATTAAAGATCAGCATCGAGGCGGGATTCTGGACCACCGGCGAGCCGATCTCGCTGTTTGATATGATCACGGTGCAGTTCGCCGTACCGCCGCGGATCTCGGCGCCGTACGAGGGAAACCAGGTTACATTCTTGCTTTCAAGCATACCGGCATAGGCCAGCATCTTGCCTGTCAGCAATACTCCCTGCCCCCCAAATCCGGCTATCATGACATCGTGCTGCATGCGTTCTTTCCTTTACCCCGTTGCTGCGGAAACTCATTGGAATAATGCCGATTCAACCGCATAAATACACTATCGGATAAACATTTCAACAACCGTGCAGGAGTCCGCTAAAGATGAGTTTCCGCAAGGCTCGTTGAAGCCCGTTAGAGCCGTCAATGAACCGGCTGAAATTGAACAAGCCAGCGCATAATGGCAAACTACAGCGGCTCTAAGCGGGCTGAAAGGCGCTTCCGGCCTGAGTTGGCGCGACAAAACCGTGTGGTCTCCGACGATACTATACAACAACGGGGTTTACACGGCCCGCCGTCAATCGGTCTCCGCCTTGCCGGCGCTCCCCTGGTCTTTGTATACCCCCAGGGGAAAATAGGGCGCCATATGATCGCGCACCCAGTCGACAGCCTGCACCGGCGCCATCCCCCAATCCGTTGGACAGAGCGACAGCATCTCGATCAGTGAAAATCCGCGTCCCTCGATCTGATAGCGGAAGGCCTTCTGGATCGCCCTCTTCGCCGCAAGGATGTTCTTCGGACTGTCCAGGGCAACCCGTTCGATATACACCGGCCCGTCGAGCGTTGCGAGCATCTCACAGACCCGGATCGGATTTCCGGCGCTGCGGACGTCCCTGCCCGCGGGCGTGGTCGTCGTTTTCTGACCGAGCAGCGTCGTGGGCGCCATCTGGCCCCCCGTCATGCCATAATTCCCGTTGTTCACAAAGAGGACCGTGATGTTCTCACCGCGGGCCGCAGCGTGGACGATCTCAGCGGTTCCGATGGCAGCCAGATCACCGTCGCCTTGATAGCTGAAAATGATGTTCTCCGGCCGGGAACGCTTCATGCCTGTCGCAACAGCCGGAGGCCGTCCATGGGGGACCTCGACCATGTCGATGTCGAGATAGTCGTAGGCGAAAACAGCGCATCCCACCGGAGCGATTCCTATTGTCCGATCACGGATTCCGAACCGGTCGATCGTCTCTGCGATGATCCGATGCAGAACGCCGTGGCTGCAGCCTGGACAGTATCGGAACGGCTTGTCCTTCAGACAGGACGGCCGCGCGAACACTTTCTCCATATCCGGCTCCCTTCACGATACGCGTTCTCTGCTTTGATGGATTGCTTCACTTCGGCAAGGAATGACAAGGAGCGCGTCGAAAAAACCTTGACAATCAACCCTGCGGTCTGTTATTGTATCGCTTCGCAAACGTCCGCACACAGACGCCGAGGTAGCTCAGTTGGTAGAGCAGAGGCCTGAAAAGCCTCGTGTCCGCAGTTCGATTCTGCGCCTCGGCACCATCAAATCAACTTACCACCGACAACGTACAACAAAAAGAACCGGTCCCTTCCCTGCCTGCAGTCTCCTACCTGCTGTTTCTACTTGTTTCTACCTTCCTGTTGTTCCAACCTGCTATTTCTTGTCGAAGAGCCCCAACTGCGCCATGAGCTCGCCCGGGAACGGAACGGGATATGCTCCGTCAAAGCAGGCTACGCAGTAGTTTATCGGGAAATTGACCACCTGCTTCACCCCCTCCAGGCTGATATAGGAGAGGGAATCGGCAGTGACATATCTTCTGATCTCTTCAACATTGTGGGATGCGGCGATGAGCTCCTGACGCGTCGGCGTATCGATGCCGTAGTAACAGGGGTACATGGTCGGCGGTGAACTGATACGCAGATGGACCTCCGCAGCTCCGGCGTTCCGGATCATCTTGATGATCTTCTTGCTCGTCGTGCCGCGCACGATGGAATCGTCCACAACGACTACCCGCTTACCCCGGAGGGCGTCGGCCACCGGATTGAGCTTGATCTTGACTCCGAAATGCCGGATACTCTGGCGCGGCTCGATAAAGGTCCGGCCAACGTAATGGTTCCTGATGAGCCCTGTATCAAAAGGAAGCCCCGCCTCCTCCGCGTATCCCAGCGCCGCCGGAACACCCGAGTCCGGCACGGGGATGACTACGTCGGCCGAAACGGCCGACTCCTTCGCAAGCTGCCTGCCGAATGCTTTGCGGATAGCGTACACATTCTGTCCGAAGACCTTGCTGTCTGGCCGAGCAAAATAGATGAACTCGAAAATGCAGTGGGATGGCTCTGCGTGCTTGAAGGGAAAGGAAGAGTGTATGCCGTCCTTATTAATGACGATCATCTCGCCCGGCTCGACGTCCCGCACATAGGTTGCCTCGATCAGATCAAAGGCGCATGTCTCCGACGCAACCACGGCTGCGCCGTCAACCTCGCCCAGGGCGAGAGGCCGGAATCCGTGGGGGTCCCGCACGGCGATGATCTCTTTTTCCGTGATCAGCACCAGGCTGTAGGAACCCTGCACGTGACCGAGGGCATCGACGATCCGCTCGTGAAGCGAGGCCATGCGCGACTGGGCTATCAGATGGATGATGACCTCACTGTCCATGGTGGACTGAAAGATCGAACCATAGGCCTCAAGCTCGTCCTTGAGTATCCCGGCGTTCACCAGATTTCCGTTGTGAGCAATGGCAAGTCCGCCCAGGGCGAAATTGACGAGTATTGGCTGGATATTTATGGCGCTGCTGTCGCCGGTGGTGGAGTAGCGATTGTGGCCGATGGCGGCGTTGCCCGGCAATTTTTTGATCCGCTCTTCAGTGAAAATATCGGCTACCAGCCCCATGGCCTTCTGACTGAAGAGCTCCTTCCCGTCCGACGAGACGATGCCCGCTGCTTCCTGCCCGCGGTGCTGCAGGGCATAGAGGCCGAGATAGGTCAGATTTGCAGCGTCAGGATGGCCGTATATGCCAAAAACACCGCACTCTTCACGAAATCCATCAAACATCACGCACCTACGCTTTCGAAGAACCAAAGACCCGCCGGTAAATATAGTCGACCCGCTTCAGGGTATGGGACAGGTCGAAACAACTGTCGATCTCGCTGCCCTTCAGCAGCCTGTTGATGTCATCATCCCGCTTCAAGCGCTCGCGGAAGTCGCCGCCCCGTTTCCAGACCTCCATGGCGTTTCGCTGCACATAGCGGTAAGCGTCCTCCCGGATCGCGCCCTTTTCCACCAGGGCGAGCATCACTGTCTCCGAATGGAACAGCCCCTTGGAAATGGCCATATTCCGCTCCATGTTCCTGGGATATACGATAAGTTTGTCCACCAGGGACGTGAAGCGGCCGAGCATGTAATCGATAAGGATGGTGCTGTCGGGGATGATGATCCTCTCGACCGACGAGTGGCTGATGTCCCGTTCGTGCCAGAGGGCGACGTTCTCCATGGCCGCAAGCGAATTCGCCCGAACGACACGCGCGAGGCCCGTGAGGTTCTCCGCCGAGATGGGATTCCGCTTATGCGGCATGGCGGATGAGCCCTTCTGTCCTTCGGAAAAAAACTCCTCTGCCTCCAGCACTTCCGTGCGCTGAAGGTGCCGGAGCTCTACAGAGAACTTCTCGATCGATGACGCGATGAGGGCGAGGGTAGAGAGGTATTCCGCATGACGGTCGCGCTGCACGATCTGCGTGGCCGCTGGTTCCGGCCGGAGTCCGAGCTTCCTGCAGACGTGGCGCTCCACTGAGGGATGAATATTCGCGAAGGTGCCTACGGCGCCTGATACCTTTCCGACGCTGATCACGTCCTTCGCCCGCTCCATGCGTTCGAGGGACCGGCGTACTTCCTCGTACCATACCGCCATTTTCAGGCCGAACGTGACAGGTTCCGCGTGTATGCCGTGGGAGCGGCCGATCATGACGGTCTTCCGGTAGCGAAGGGCTTTGCGTTTCAGTGTTTTGAGCAGAAGCTTGAGGTCTGCAATGATGATGTCGGAAGCACGGCGCATGAGCCATGCAAGAGAGGTGTCGAGTACATCAGACGAGGTAAGACCGAGATGGATGAAGCGGGAATCGGGCCCCACGTTCTCGTTCACCGCGGTCAGAAAGGCGATCACATCGTGCTTCACCTGCTTCTCGATGGCCTCGATGCGGTCCAGGGAGAAGGCGGCCTTTTTCTTGATGTTCGCCAGCGCTTTTACGGGGATCAGACCGAGTTTCGCGTTCGCTTCGCAGGCGAGCAGCTCGACCTCGAGCCAGGCACGGTAGCGGTTTTCCGGGTCCCAGAGAACGGCCATTTCAGGCCTGCTGTAACGAGAGATCATGCAAACTCCTGTTCTGCGCTTCAACTATCGACTATCGACGCCAGCCCGGGTCACGGTCCGGCACACGGACAGTAAGCCTCAGCCGCATGCCCTGCGGGCTCGCAGCAACTGCGCTCTAGTCCCCTTCAGGCCTTTGCGCTCCGCGCAAGCTTTTCGTAGGACGCTGCGTCAGCTGCCAGCAGGCTCATGTCGAGCATGCGGCCACCAGCCCCTTCAGACAGGCCGTCCTGTATCGTTTGGACCGGTTCCTCTTGCGCAAACAGGTCATCACCATGGGTGAATGCAAGAACAGCGCGTGATATGCCGGCACCGACCGCTGCTGATGCGGCGTTCCTGACCGCTGCCCGGAGCGCCGAGGCGTCAAAACCGGCCCGCTCACCCAGTCCTATCATGAAAATTTTTTGCGCAGGTATCTTTCTCTGCGAGGTAAGAAGGGCGACGTCTCCGAGCGAGCCGTTGATACGGCGCTCAAGGAGGATCGCGGAGAGAGAGCCGCAGAGCAGCCAATCAAGCTCTCCGGCAAGACCTGTCAGCGGTCGTACATCCTCATAGATGCCAACGATCACCGCTTCGGCCTCAAGCTTCTTTATGTCCTGCAGCAGCACTTTCACTATTGCGCCGGACCTTTCACCGGATTCGCTTCTCGTCCCGCGCCTTCGCCCCTGTCGGCGTCCAGCTTGCCTGCCGTCCGTGCCAGGCTGTCCAGAATGCCGTTGACAAAGGCCCCGGAATCATCGGTACCGAACCTCTTGGCGATCTCGATCGCCTCGTTGATCGACACGCTCGTCGGTATGTCCAGGCGAAAGAGTATCTCGTACGCTGCAATCCGCATCACGTTCCGGTCGACAGCCGCCATGCGATCAAGGCTCCAGTTCCTGGCACTCTCCTGTATCTTCAGGTTGATCTTCTCGCGGTGCTTGTAGACCCCTTTGACGATCTCTTCGGAAAAAGCCTTCAGGTCCTCTTCCAGCTCATGCTCGGACCAAAAACGCTTCAGCATGGCCGCCGATGGCTTCTCGGTGCTGATATCCAACTGGAACAGCATCTGGAGCGCGCACTCCCGCGCCTTGCGTCGTTTCATACCAGTGATCTGCCGGGCTCGCGGACGCTCATCATTTATCCAAGCTGCTGCATCAGGTTCGCCATTTCTATGGCTGACAGGGCGGAATCCCAGCCTTTGTTGCCGCTCTTCGTTCCGGCGCGTTCGATCGCCTGTTCAATACTGTCCGTGGTCAGCACGCCGAAGATCACCGGCAGCCCCGTCTCCATGGACACGGACGCTACACCCTTGCTCACTTCAGCGCTCACGTATTCGAAATGAGGCGTAGCGCCGCGGATGACAGCGCCGAGGCAGATCACGGCCTGATATTTCTTTGACTGCGCCAGAGACTTCGCAGCGAGGGGGATCTCGAAGGAACCGGGGACCTTTACGATATCGATATCGCCGTCAACGGCACCGTGGCGCATAAGGGCGTCAAGCGCCCCGTCCACGAGCTTTGACGTGATAAAATCATTGAACCGGGACGCCACGATCCCGAACTTCAGTCCTTTTGCCGAAAGATCTCCCTGGATCAGTTTTGGCATTACGCCCTCCTCGCTATACCTTTTCGAGCATGTGCCCGAGCTTGTCCTTTTTTACCTTGAGATAGTGGATATTCTTGGCATGGGGATGCGTCTCGATGGCAACGCGCTCGACAACGGTCAGGCCGTAGCCCTCGAGCCCCACGATCTTCTTGGGGTTGTTCGTCAGCAGCCTGATTTTTCGCACGCCGATGTCACGCAGGATCTGGGCTCCCAGTCCGTAGTCCCGCAGGTCAGCTTTGTACCCCAACGCGAGGTTCGCCTCGACGGTATCTTTTCCCTTGTCCTGCAGCTCATAGGCCTTCAACTTCCCTTCGATGCCGATGCCCCGGCCTTCCTGGCGCATATAGAGGATCACGCCCTTTCCTTCTTCGTCGATCATCTTCATGGCGTTCTGGAGCTGCTCGCCACAGTCGCAGCGAAGCGATCCGAAGACATCGCCGGTGAGGCATTCCGAATGGACCCTGACAAGCACTGAATCGTCGGGACTGATGTCTCCTTTTACCAGGGCGATATGGTTCAGCTTGTCGATGTCATTCGCATACAGAATAGCCGTGAACTCCCGTCCGTGACTCGTGGGGAGCTTCGTGACCGCGGCGCGCCGGACAAGGGACTCCATCTTTACGCGATAGGCGATAATGTCCTTGACCGTGACGATCTTGAGGCCGAATTTCCCGGCAAACTCCATGAGTTCGGGAACGCGCGACATGGTGCCGTCGTCGTTCATGATCTCGCAGATCACTCCTGCAGGCGTGAGCCCGGCGAGCCGCGCCAGGTCCACGGAGCCTTCGGTCTGGCCCGCCCGCTGAAGCACACCACCGGGACGGGCCCGGAGCGGGAACACATGCCCTGGCCGCGCCAGGTCCTCAGCGCGCGACGTGGGGTCGATGGCCGTCTTGATGGTCATGGCCCGGTCCGCCGCGGAGATGCCGGTGGTGACGCCCCGCTTCGCCTCGATCGAGATCGTGAAGGCGGTTCCGAAGGAGGACGTATTGTCCTGCGTCATCATGGGGAGTTGCAGTTTTTCGACCTGCTCAACCGTCAAGGACAGGCAGATCAACCCTCTGCCGTGCTTAGCCATGAAATTGATGGCCTCGGGCGTCACCGCCTCGGCGGCCATGGTGAGATCGCCTTCGTTCTCCCGGTCTTCGTCATCAACGAGGATCACGACCTTGCCCTGCCGGATATCCTCGATGGCCTCTTCTATGGTATTGAACTTTGTTTCGGCCACGCTTCATCACCTCATAATTCCTGATTCTTACATAAAGGGCATCTCCACAGGTGCCCAGGTCAGCCTTGTCTGCGTGCTGAACCGCCTGATCGTCACGGTCTTGCGCTGATCTCAGGCGAACCCGTGTTCCCGCAGGAACCCGAGGTCCACGTCCTTGCCCGTACCTGTCGCAAGGAGTCGCTCCACATATTTGCCGATAATATCGGTTTCAAGATTCACACTGTCGCCCGCGGCCTTGAATCCCAGCGTCGTAAGCTTTGCCGTATGGGGGATCATGGCGATCGAGAACCCCTTGGCGTCGAGATCGGCCACCGTGAGGCTGATGCCGTCCACGGCCACCGACCCCTTTTTGATAAGGTACCGCAGGGCTGCATCGGGTGCATCGAACAGGATACGCCAGGAATTGCCTTCCTGCCGCCTCTCCCGCAACCTGCCCACGGCATCCACATGCCCGGTCACCAGGTGCCCGCCGATGCGGGAGGACATCCTGAGCGCCCGCTCAAGGTTCACCTGATGTCCCGGCTGGAGCGCGCCTAAATTCGTTACCTTCAACGTTTCTGCCGCCACATCAGCGGAAAACTCAGACCCAGTCATCTCTGTCACGGTCAGGCAGACGCCATTCACGCAGATACTATCGCCCAGCGCCGTGCCCTCGAGCACGATCGAAGCCGAGACCGTGAGCCTCGCCCCTGCAGCGGAGCGCCGAAGCGCTTTCACGGCGCTCAGTTCTTCCACGATCCCTGTGAACATCCCGCTCCTACTTCTCCAGAAAGGGCAGGAGCACGATCTCTATCCGCCGGTTCTTGCGTTTCCCCTCATCCGTGTCGTTCAGCGCAACGGGCCGGTACTCCGAATAGCCGGTGGCAGAGAGGAATTTGGGATCAATGCCTCCCGATTCCTGGAGGTATCGCACCACGTGGGTCGCGCGTGCTGTCGAGAGCTCCCAGTTCGTGGGGTATTTCTTCCGAATGGTGCTCGTGATAGGGACGTTGTCCGTGTGCCCCTCCACCTGTATCCTCTTGTCCTTGACGTCCTTCAGGATGGAGACGACTTTATCGAGCACGGTCTTTCCCTTTTTACTGACTTCCGCGCTGCCCGATGGGAAGATTATCTTGTCCACGAGGGTCATGGTCAGGCGATCCTTCATCTCGGTGATCTGGATCTCGCCTTCTTTGATCTCGCTCTCAAGCTTCTTGATCAGATCGAGGCGGGTCTGGCTCGACTCCTGGAGCTTCTCGACCTTCTCCTGGAGCGGGGTCAGCTCTTCAACTTTGGACTCAAGGTTCTGTTTCTCGCTCTTGAGCGAATCAAGCTCCTTCTGCAGGTTCATCACCTGTCCCTCAAGAGCGCCCTTCTCGGTCGAGAGCGTTTCCGCTTCCTTCACCTTCAGATCATACGTGCCGGATGATACGCATCCCGAAATCAGAAGCACAGTAAACAATGAAAACACAAGCCCTCTGTTCATGGTGCCCTCCTCGAAGTGATTGTAAAGGAAAGAATGGGGTGGCATGACGGTTCATAATAACTTTCTCCTGAAATATTGTCAAGAATTAATGCGTTACAGCCCCTGCAGCTGCTTGACTTCCGCCCCTCCCGATGATAGCATGCCCCTACATTCGAAATGATTCTCACTGCACCGATATTGCTCACCATGCGCCGCGGCGCTCCTCCTGTAACGGATGGCGCCATCGTGGTCCTGCACGACCGCATCATCAATGCCGGTCCTGCGGAAAAGATCCTCCGACAGTACCGGGGTCACCGGGTCCGTTCCTTCGAAAACGCTGTTCTGATGCCGGGCCTCGTGAACGTCCATACCCACCTCGAACTTCCCGCTCTGCTGAAGGAAATCCGCTCATCCACGCTCCCCGGCTGGGTGCTGAACCTCATCGAGGCAAAAAAACGGCTGCAGCCCGTTGACTACCGGACAGCAACAGCGGAAAACATCAAGACCCTGCTCAGGACAGGCACGACCGCCCTGGGCGAGATCTGCACCCACGGCGCCAGCCCCGCTCTCCTTAAACAGAGCGGCCTCCGGGCAGTCATCTATCATGAGATCATCTCGATGGACCCACGGTTGCCCGGTCCGGTGCCGCCAGCAGGACTGGCCCGTGGTCGATGGGTAAAAACAGCGCTGCTGCGACCAGGCATCTCCCCTCATGCCCCTCACACGGTCTCCGGACCGGTCCTGCGGCAAATCACGGCAGCAGCACGAAAAAAGGGCCTCCCCCTCGCCATGCACGTGGCCGAGTCTCTTGATGAGGTCCGGCTGCTCCAGGGAAAAGCAAGCGGCTTTTCCCGGCTCTATGAAGCTGCAGGCTGGGACCCAAACTGGGCGCCCTCGGCCCCCTCGCCCATTGCATACCTCGCACTGGTCGGTATCTTGGGTCCCCGCCTCCTCGCGGTCCATGCGGTCCATGCTGATGCCCGTGACCGGATGCTTCTGAAGAAAGCCCTGGTCCCTGTGGCCCATTGCCCCCGCAGCAACAACGAGACAGGAGTGGGAACAATGCCGCTCAAGCTCTTTCTCGATGCGGGCATCACCGTGGGCCTCGGTACGGACAGCCTTGCCAGTTCCCCGAGCTTGAGCCTCTGGGACGAGATGCGCTCTGCCCTTGCCCTGCACAGGAACACGGGCGTGACCAGCCATCATCTGCTGCTGCTCGCCTCCACGGGCGGCGCGAAGGCCTTGGGCATGGGAAGCGACATCGGCAGTATCGAGGCCGGCAAAAAGGCAGACATCATCGCCATCCGGCTTCCCGTGAAAAACACGAACGATATCTATTCCGACTTGCTCAGGGAAACAGAATCCGGTATTATGACGATGGTGAACGGAAAGATATTGTATCAGGCATAGCTCCATGACGCCTGCGCCATTTCTGCATTACATCAAATTTGAAATTTTCAATTTTAACTTGCGGTCGGAGACCGCGCTATGACCATCGAAAAGATCAAAAACAAAGTGCATGCAGGCCAGCGGCTCACCGCCGAGGACGGCCTTGCTCTGTTCAAATCCCATGACCTGCTCACTCTCGGCCGCATGGCCTCCGAAGCTGCGCAGAAAAAGAACGGCAACAAGGTCTATTTCGTCCAGAACATGCACATCAATCCCACGAACATCTGCGTCAATCGCTGCACGTTCTGCGCGTTCAGCAAAAGCAAGGGTGAAGATGGCGCCTACGAAATGAGCCTCGACGACATCCTAGCCCGGGCGCGCACGGCGGGCGAAAGCGTTCGGGAGTTCCATATCGTTTCAGGCCTCCACCCCGACCTCCCCTTCGAATGGTATCTTGATATGCTCCGGACGCTCAGAAAGGAATTCCCTTCCGTCCACCTCAAGGCCTTCACGGCCGTCGAGATCGACTATCTCGCAAAGATCGCCGGCCTTGGCCTGCGCGAAACGCTGCTGGAGCTGAAGGAAGCGGGGTTGGGCTCCCTGCCCGGCGGCGGCGCCGAGATCTTCGACACTCCGACGCGCAACACCCTCTGCGCTGAGAAGATCAGCGGAGCGCGGTGGCTCGAGGTGATCGAGGCGGCCCACAGCGCGGGCCTCAAGTCGAATGCAACCATGCTCTACGGCCATATAGAGACCTATGAGCACCGCATCGACCACCTGGTCCGGCTGCGCGAGCTCCAGGACCGCACCAACGGCTTCCAGGCATTCATTCCCCTGAGCTTTCATTCCCAGAACACGGAGATAAAGAAATCCGCTTATACCACGGGATTCGACGACCTCAAGACCCTGGCCCTGTCGCGGCTCATGCTCGACAACTTCGACCATATCAAGGCTTACTGGGTTATGCTGGGCGAGAAGATCGCCCAGGTCTCCCTCAGCTTCGGTGTTGATGACCTTGACGGGACGGTCGTTGAGGAACGCATCACCCGGGCCGCCGGCGGCGCCACGGACGGCAGCATGACCAGGGACGAACTTCTGCACCTTATCCGGCAGGCAGGCAAGACTCCTGTGGAACGGGACACAATCTACCGGGAGATCAAGGTGTGGGGATAGGGTCGCAAACCTGAAAAAATGCAAAGATCGGCCGGCGTCCCGTGAGCGAAGGGGCTGCCGGCTCGATCGCAAGGATCCGCGATGAGCCGCAAACCCATTTCCGTGCGTTATGCGATAAAACAAGAGGCTGACCGGACGAACTACTGATAGCCTATGAAGACAAAGAGCATCGAATCGAAAATAACAGCAGGTACGCGCATCACGGCCGACGAAGCGCTTGCATTGTACCGGACTGCGGACCTTCTGACCCTGGGCGAGCTTGCCTCGACCGTCAGAAAGCGGCTCCATCCTGAACGCGTCGTGACCTTCATTGTAGACCGGAACATCAACTATACCAACATCTGCAGGAACCGCTGCTCCTTCTGCGCCTTTTACCGCGACGCGGACAGCCCTGAAGCCTACGTGCTGTCCAGGGATGAGATATTCAGGAAAATCGAGGAGACCGTGGCCCAGGGGGGCACGCAGATCCTGATGCAGGGCGGCGTGCACCCGGACCTCGGGATCGAGTACTTCGAGGACCTCTTCTCGGCCATCAAGGCCCGGTTCTTCATCCAGATCCATTCCCTCTCGCCTTCGGAGATATCCTTTCTGGCCGAACATGCGAAGATCAGCGTAACTGAGACGCTGCAGCGCCTCAGGGCCGCGGGCCTCGACTCCGTCCCCGGCGCAGGCGCCGAGATCCTCGTAGACCGGGTGCGGAAACAGGTGAGCCCCGACAAGATCAGATGGCGCCAGTGGGCCGACGTCATGGAGACCGCCCACGGTCTCGGCATGCCCACAACAGCAACGATGATGTTCGGCACAGTCGAGACGGACAAGGAGATCGTGCAGCATCTGGTGAGGCTGCGCGAGATCCAGGACAAGACCCGCGGATTCACGGCCTTCATTCCCTGGACCTATCAGCCGGGCAATACCAAACTCGGCGGCAGGGCAGCAACGGCCGTGGAATATCTCCGTACCCTGGCCTTGTCAAGGATCGTGCTGGACAACTTCCGGAACATCCAGGCCTCCTGGGTGACGCAGGGCGCGAAGATCGCCCAGGTAGCGCTTGAGTTCGGCGCCAATGACTTCGGCAGCACTATGCTCGAGGAGAACGTGGTTGCCGCCGCAGGCATCACCTTCCGGATGACGAAGCAGGAGATCGTGAACATGATCAAGGACGCAGGCTACACGCCTGCCCAGCGCGATACACAGTATACCATCCTCGCCAGATACTGATCTGTTCCAAGGTTCACGCAACCGTCACCGTCATTCAACCCTTCAGCCTAAAAACGTCAATTGAACCACGGATGAACACGGTTAAAGACTGAAAAAAAAGGCATCTTATCTTTCTGATGCGCCACCAGTTAGGTGACTCGCGCATTTCGCGCCAATTCGCGTTTACCCCGTTAGAAGATTCTTATTTCTAACGGGGTGAATTCGCGGCTAAGTACTTTTTCCAGGTTCTGTTGCCGGCACGATCAGCAAAATTCAGGATGTCGATAAGCTTCAGCGAGAAGAAGCGCTAAGAACAAATTCAGATTCAGGGATTTTGTGTTGCTCTGAACTTCGAGTGCAGTACATTTACGACAGGTATGGGGTGAAATAGCGCCAGTGATGAAGTTATGGTGCAGAAAATAATCCCGACTGAGATGAGCGTTGCATTGCCGGTGCTCATCTTCGAAACTGAAAAACAGTGATAAACAAAAGGCTTATCTTTCCTTTACACAAACCATGTGGAAAACCTGTTACTAACTCTGTGAATACTTTCCTGCATCACAGGCTATTCGCACTGCTAATGCAAATTGCATAAAAAAAGGGCATATTTTTTCTTTTTATATCAGTGTGTTATAAAATTACTGAAAAAGTGCGCTTCTCGTCCACTTCAGTGACCTTTACTGTTCTTTTTTCCCCTATATCGGCCCCATTTGCGCCTTTCAGGGTCATTCTGATGTAGTTATCCGACAGTCCTGTCAGAAGCCCGGACAGCGCGTCGACCTTGTCCTCGACCACGACTACAAGCTCCTGCCCTGCAAAACTCCTTCGGAACGCCTGGTTCTTCTTCTGCCCCAGGTCCCTCAACAGTTTGCTCCGTTCCTTTTTCACCTGCTCCGGCACCTGGCCGGACATGGAAGCTGCCGGTGTGCCCGGCCGGGGAGAATAGGAGAAGACATGCAGGTGCGTGAGCGGTGATCGTTCAATAAGATGCAGGGTGTTTTGGAACTGAACATCGCCTTCTCCGGGAAAACCGACCATCACATCAGCGCCGAGCGCTATGCTCGGGATCCTCCCGGCAAGAGAATCAAGCAGATTGCGATAGGTCAAGGAAATATACTCTCTGTTCATCGCAGCGAGAATGCCGTCGTCGCCGCTCTGGAGCGGAATATGGAGGTGGCGGCAGAGACCGTCACCTATGAGTTCAATTAGTCCCTGCGATATCTCATTCGGCTCTATAGAGCTGACCCGTATCCGGGAACCGCCGCGTCTCGAGAGGAGATTCCTGAGCAGCCCAGCGAGGTCAGGTCCGTCAGAGAGGTCTTCGCCGTATCTGCCGATATGGATGCCTGAGAGCACTATCTCTGGGCAGCCTGCCTGCAGAAGAGCATCAAATTGCTCCGTTACCTTCTCCAGGGGAATACTGCGTGATGGGCCCCGTGCCAGGGGCACAATGCAGTAGGTGCATCTGCTGTCACAGCCGTCCTGGATCTTGAGGAACCCCCGGGTCCTGCCGTGAACTGGACTGATGTCAGCTGCCATGCTCGTCGGACCAGGCTGATCTTCGCGCACCGTATCAAGAAGGAGACGATTCACGATCTCCCCTTTTTCCTGATTGCCAAGCACGAGATCCACACCGGCAATCTTCCTGATCTCGTCAGGTCGGGTCTCAGCGTAGCATCCCGTGACCACGACTTTTGCTCCTTTCCCCTTGCGCACTGCAGAACGGATCGCCTGTCGGCACTGGTAGTCTGTCCGGGCGGTGACGGAACAGGTATTGATGACGTAGACGTCCGCCTCGCCGGAGAACGGAACGATCGTACCGCCCCATGCCTCCAGGTCCTGGCGCATGCGGTCTGTCTCGTACTGATTGATCTTGCACCCCAAGGTCGTGAAAGCTATGCGCATAGCTCACCGTGCAGCGAATTTCTGGCGTCCCGCGTGATCCGCACCTTAGCGACCGTGCCGATAAGGCTGGAAGCTCCCTCCACGTTCACTACCGTGTTGCCCCGCGTCCTGCCTGCCAGTTTCCCGCCCTTGCGGCTCTGGCCCTCGAACAGCACTTCAACGACATGTCCCACCTGATCACGGTAATACTGGGCTGTTATTTCCCGCTGAAGCGCCAGCACCGAGGCAAGACGAGCTTCCTTCTCGGGTTCAGAAAGATGATCAGGCATGGCAAGCGCTGCAGTGCCGGGCCGTGTTGAATAGCGGAAGGAGAAGATGTTCGCATACCGTACTTCTTTCAGCAGCGACATGGTCTGCTCGAAATCATCGAGCGTCTCGCCGGGAAAACCGACGATGATGTCCGTGGTTAGCGCGAGCCCCGGCACTGCGGCCCGCAGCTTCCGGACCTTTTCGAGATACGCGGACCGGTCATAGCCGCGGTTCATGGACTTCAGTACCCGGTCCGACCCGCTCTGGACCGGCAGGTGGAGCGCTTCGCATACCTTGGGAAGGTCTCGCATGGCAGCTATCAGCTCATCGGACAGGTCCCGGGGGTGGGACGTGACAAAGCGGATGCGCTCGATGCCCGAAACGCCATTGATCATGGAAAGAAGCAACGGAAAATCGATCTGCCTGCCGAGGCCCTTGCCGTAGGAGTTGACGTTCTGGCCAAGCAGTGTCACTTCCTTAAAACCTCGCGCTGCCAGGTCACGCGCTTCATCCACAATGTGCTCAGGCGTCCGAGACCGCTCCCTGCCGCGCAAATAGGGCACAACGCAGTAAGTGCAAAAATTATCGCACCCGTGCATGATCGAGACCCAGGCCTTGATGCTTCCTGCCCGGGTCGAGGGTATCCGCTTGAGATGGTATTCCGGGTCTCCTTCCGTGGAGACGACGGCCCGGCCTGTCGTCTGACCGCGCTCGAGAAGCTCGCCGAGCCTCCCGATGTCCGAAGGGCCAAGCACGAGATCTACGTGCGAAGCGTGGCGGAGCAATTTTTTCCCCTCCTGCTGGGCTATGCAGCCGGCAACAGCGATCTTGAGTCCAGGCCGTTCTTTCTGCAGTTCCCTGAGCCTCCCGAGCTCGCTGTAGAACTTCTGTTCGGCCTTCTCGCGGATGCTGCAGGTATTCAGGATGACCAGGTCTGCATCGGCCGCGCCCGCGGCAACAGTGTAATCCCGCCCCGAAAGGATGCCTGCCATGCGCTCCGAATCGTGCTCGTTCATCTGGCAGCCGAAGGTGATGATGTGAAAGGATTTCATGGGAGGGTATTATAGACCGCGAAAGGGCGCGATACAAGAGGGAATCGAGGTTCTATGCCGGTGTGTGCTTCACCAGGACCGTGTCGCCGCGCTTCACGTTGAGGGCCGTGCGCGCGTTCTGCTTGTACAGGAATATCTCCAGAAGGCCCGAACTATTAATGATGATGCCGGGCTCGCCCGGCTGCGCCTCGGCGTAGAATTTCCTGAGTCCTGCGATCTGCTTGTCCTGAAAGGTGAGCGTCACTATGCCCGGCGCCTTATGGTCAGGCGTCAGCTCCTGGATGTCGGCATAGGTGATGTTCGTGATCACGTTCCCGAAACGATCGATGTGTATCACATGGCCTTCGATGCCGTCAGGCAGTTTTTTCGGCACAGGAACATTCAGCTTCACGAAGTCCGTTATCTCGTCCCCGAAATTTCCCGAGGGAATGCCCTTCGTGATCCACGCGGCCACAGGAGCGAAAATGTCCCTGCCGTGAAAGGTGGGGCCTGGATTCGGGAGGTAGTAGTGGCCTGCCGTGATGTGGTGCACCCGTATGCGTTCCGCCTCGGAATAAATGAGGCTGAAGATGCCGTTGTCAGGGCCGACGAAGTAGAAGCTCTCCGTCACGACGATGATGGGCCTGCGGCCGCTGCCCACGCCGGGATCAACTACGGCAACATGCACCGTGCCCCTCGGAAAGGATGTGTATGCCGCCTTCAGGGTAAAAGCGCACTCCCAGATGTCCTGGGGCGCAATATCGTGGGACAGGTCTACGATTTGCGCATGGGGATTGACCGAGAGGATGACCCCCTTCATTGCGGCAGCAAAGGAATCCCTCAGCCCGTAATCGGTCGTGAGTGTGATGATGAATGACATGCGCCCTCCCCGAACCATTCATCCCATGCCTGATGCGCATCATAGCAAGCCGCTCTTTTGCTGTCAAGCCCTGCCGATTTCTGTGTCGATTTCTGCGGACCATTCCCGGCCGATGCCGTTATGGATAGTCAGGCAGGCGCGGGCAGAGACGTCCCCGGCCTTCAGCTGCAGAAAAAAAGGAGGACCAAATGCACCCCCGATGCTCAGGGAGCTATGCTCCAAGATTGAATACGCATGCACGTGCACACTTAGGTGGTACAAAGCAGCTTTTGCGCTATCATATTCGCGATATACGCTGTATACTAATTACAGGATGCAGGATAATTTGCTCTGAAGAAAATACCTATACTACCTTCCGTTTCGATTAATAAATATCATCACCGGCTCTGACTTATCCGAATATTCAGATCTTCACTCCTGGGATTGTGGTGGTTTCTCAGCGTACATTTCTTTAATGTCAACATTCGATATCATAACGGCCTGATACCAGTCTTGCTATCCCAAGTCGGATTAACCGAACCAAAAGGCGTCTCTCGCAAAAGACGCAAAGGCTATAATCCGGGATTGTTTTAAGCATTTCTTTGCGAGCTTGCTCCGTCCCATATCAAATGCTAATATATACGGAACCGGGGCGTCTTTGCGAGAACTTTTCTTGCTAGTAAGGAGAGTATTCATTGAAGTTGAGCAATAAGACCATTCTCAAGACCCTAGCCAATGTGCTGACGCGCATTCAGGGGAAAAACCTGGAAGCAACGTGCAACCTGGACGAGCCTCCACTGCGATCGGAATTATTCAGCAGCGACCAGATGGAGCAGCATGGCAAGACCCTGGCAGGTCTGCACCGGTTGAGCCCGGGACATGCTCCTGACCGGCTTCTGGCGCGGTTGGCTGAGAATGAAGCCATCCTGACCGGGACCCGCAGCCTGCTGGTGGAGGCGGTCAAGACGGCTCGCAGGATCACGCCGGCGGCGGAATGGCTGCTCGATAACTTCTATCTGATCGAAGAACAGATCCGCACGGCAAGGAGACACCTGCCAAAAGGTTACAGCCGGGAGCTGCCCCGCTTGCTGGATGGCCCCTCTGCCGGGCTTCCGCGCGTGTATGACATCGCCCTGGAAACGATCTCGCACGGCGACGGGCGCGTGGACCCCGAAAGTCTCAGCAGTTTCGTTGCAGCCTACCAGAAGGTCACCGCTCTGAAGCTGGGAGAACTGTGGGCGATCCCCATTATGCTGCGCCTGGCGCTTATTGAGAATCTCCGGCGCGTCGGGGCGCGAATCGCATCCGGCAGGAGAGACCGGGACCTGGCCGGCAATTGGGCGGACCGGATTACCGAGGTTGCCGCGAAGGACCCGAAGAGTCTGATTCTGGTCATTGCCGATATGGCACGCTCAAACCCGCCGCTGACGAGTGCGTTTGTCGCGGAATTTTCCCGCCGGCTTCAGGGACAGAGCCCTGCCCTGGCTATGCCGCTCACCTGGATCGAGCAGCACCTCTCCGAGTTCAGCATGACGATAGAGCACTTGGTGCAGTCGGAGAACCAGCAGCAGGCGGCCGACCAGGTGTCGATGAGCAACAGCATCGGCAGCCTCCGTTTCCTGGGAGCCATGGACTGGCGCGAATTTGTCGAGACGATGAGCGCTGTCGAGCAGACCCTGCGTGAGGATCCCCACGGTACTTACGTCAAAATGGATTTTTCCACTCGCGACCGCTACCGTCACGTAGTGGAGAAGCTTGCGAAAAACGGCATGCTGTCTGAAGTAGAAGTGGCAGCCAACGCGCTCCGGCTTGCGCGTGCGAGCGCGGCCCATAAAGACGACACGGCAGGCAAAGATGATCGCGCGGCTCATATAGGCTACTACCTGATCGACAAGGGACTGGCGCAACTTGAACACCTGGCGGGTGTCCGGTTATCCATTACGGAGCTTCTTCGAAAAGCAGGCCGCCGGTTTCCCTTGTTCCTCTATCTCGGCACGATCACCCTGATGACAACGATTTTCACAGGGAGCCTGCTGCTCATGGCGCATGCCGGTGGGTACCCGGATTGGCTGCTCGCGCTGACGGGATTCCTTTCGATGCTGGGTGGAAGCCAGATGGCGGTGGCGTTGGTGAACTGGCTGGCTACATTGCTGGTGACGCCGCATCCTCTGCCGCGGATGGATTTCTCCGAAGGAATTCCGGAGGAATCGCGCGCCCTGGTGGTGATCCCAACGTTCCTCACGAGTGCTCCCGACATCGAAGATTTGGTCGAGGCGATGGAAGTCAGGTTTCTGGCAAATCGCGATGAAAACCTGCACTTCGGGCTGCTGACCGATTTTCCGGACGCGTCGGAGGAAATACTGCCGGAGGACGAACCGCTCCTGCTGCTCGCCCGGCAAAGAATCGAAGAACTGAATAAGAAGTACGGGAATGCAGAGAGCGATACGTTCTTCCTTTTTCACCGCCCCCGCCGATGGAATTCCATGGAGCGCGTCTGGATGGGTTACGAGCGCAAGCGGGGAAAGCTTGCGGAACTAAATTCACTTCTGCGCAACAGCTCGCGTGACCGGTTCTCACTCGTTGTCGGCAATACTGCAGCGCTGATCAACGTGAAGTACGTGATTACCCTGGACACGGATACGCAACTCCCGCGCGACTCGGCGGGGCAGTTCGTGGGAGCCATGGCGCACCCGCTGAATCGTGCGCAATACGACGAAGGCAAACAGCGCGTTGTCGCGGGGTACGGCATCCTTCAGCCCCGCGTGGCCGTGAGCCTGCCGGGCACGAACCGGTCCAGGTACGCGCAACTGTTCGGGAGCGAGCCGGGTATCGATCCGTATACCCGCGCCGTCTCCGACGTCTACCAGGATGTGTTCGGCGAAGGTTCCTTCATCGGCAAAGGTATCTACGAAGTCGACGCCTTCGAGCGGGCGCTGGGCGGACGCTTCCCCGAAAACCGGATCCTGAGCCACGACCTGGTTGAAGGGTGCTACGCGCGCTCGGGGCTGTTGAGCGATGTAATGGTGTACGAGGAATATCCTTCCCGCTACAGCGCAGATGTGAGCCGCCGGCACCGCTGGATTCGCGGGGATTGGCAGATTGCGTCGTGGTTGCCGGCGCGCGTCCCCGGACCCGACAAGCTCCGTCAGAAGAATCCGCTCTCGGTGCTGTCCCAATGGAAGATCTTCGACAATCTTCGTCGCAGTCTCGTGCCTTCGGCGTTGACGCTGATGTTGCTGCTGGGCTGGCTGGTCATGTCGCCGCCCTGGTTATGGACCTCAGCGGTGATCGGAATCCTCCTGATTCCACCGTTGGTCGCGTCGGTTCTGGATCTGTTCCAGAAGCCGGACGAGGTGCTGCTGAAGCAGCACCTCGCCGCCACGGTACGCTCGACCGGCAGGCACTTGACCCAGGCGGCATTTACGCTCGCATGCCTCCCCTACGAGGCGTATTATAGTCTGGATGCGATGGTGCGCACGATCTTGCGTATGCTGATCACGCACAAACGACTTTTGGAATGGAGTCCGTCAGGCGATACGGACCGCGATCGCCGCGAGGATTTTGTCGCCTCGTGCCGGTCAATGTGGATCGCTCCGGTGATCGCAGCTGCCACGGTGATCTCCCTGGCGCTTGCGAGGCCGGCCGCGCTGGCCGTGGCCGGTCCCCTGCTGGTCCTCTGGTTTGCCTCTCCCGCGGTCGCCTGGTGGATCAGCCGATCGCTCGCCCCCCCATCGCCACGGCTTTCGGCCGACCAGATCCTCTTTCTCCGGGAGCTTTCACGAAAGACCTGGTCGTTCTTCGAGACCTTCGTGGGCCCGGAGGATCATTGGTTGCCTCCCGACAACTATCAGGAGTATCGCGCTGCCGCGGTTGCGCATCGCACGTCGCCGACCAACATGGGGCTTGCGCTGCTCGCGAATCTGTCCGCGTACGACTTCGGCTACATTCACGCCGGACAACTCATCGAGCGCACCACGAATGCATTCCGCACTATGGAATCCCTGGAACGGCACCGGGGCCACTTCTACAACTGGTACGACACACAATCTCTACGACCGCTGCACCCTCTCTATGTATCGACGGTGGATAGCGGGAACCTTGCAGGCCATCTCCTGACATTGCGGCCGGGTCTGCTCGCACTTTCCGATCAAAAAATCCTGGGCTCGCGATGGTTGGAAGGCTTAAGCGACTCGCTCGAGGTCCTCGTGGATGCAGCGGGAGGAGCCGCGAAGTCACAGCTCGCTCAACTTCAAAAGAAGCTTGCGTCCGCATCCGATTCCCGTCCGACCACGCTCGAAGCGGCGCGGCAGTGTCTGGACGTTCTGGCTGCGTCCGCCGAGGACGTGATCCCTGCTCTTGAAACCGGCTCCGACAGCCAGCCGGCGTGGTGGGCAAGCGCCTTCGCCCGTCAATGCCGGGACGCCCTCGAGGAGTTGACGGTCCTCGCTCCGTGGATCCTGCTGCCGGCCGATCCGGACGGGCTCGGCGGCGTTCCCGGCATCGAGGGAATCCCAACGCTGCGCGAACTGGCGGAACTTGAGGAACAGACTGAGTGGTCTGTTGAGCTTCGGCTGCGCGTCAAGGAAGCAAACCGTCATGCCCGTGCAAGGATCGCAGCCATCGAACGCCTTGCACGGCAAGCAGACAATTTCGCCCGTATGGAGGTTGATTTCCTGTTCGACAAGACACGCCGTCTATTGGCCATCGGGTACAACGTGAGTGAGCGCAGGCGGGACGCGAGTTTCTACGATCTGCTGGCTTCGGAAGCGAGACTCTGCAGTTTCGTGGCGATTGCTCAGGGACAGCTGCCGCAGGAAAACTGGTTTGCCCTGGGGCGTTTGCTCACGAGCGCCGGTGGAGAACCGGTTCTCCTTTCGTGGAGTGGTTCGATGTTCGAATACCTCATGCCGCTCCTGGTGATGCCGACGTACGAAAATACGCTGCTCGACCGGACCTGCAAGGCGGCCGTCGAGAGGCAGATCCAGTATGGGGGGCAGCTCGGCGTGCCATGGGGCATGTCGGAATCCTGCTATAATGCGGTCGACATTCATCTCAACTACCAGTATCGCGCGTTCGGCGTTCCGGGCCTGGGGCTCAAACGCGGCCTCGCGGACGATCTGGTCGTCGCGCCGTACGCCTCGGTGCTTGCATTGATGGTGGCGCCCGAGGAGGCGTGCCGGAATCTGCAGCGCCTCGCTGCCGAGGGGTACGTCGGGAAATACGGCTTCTTTGAAGCCATCGACTATACCCCTTCCCGTCAACGACGCGGCCAATCCAGTGTCGTGGTCCGGGCCTTCCTGGCACATCACGAGGGCATGAGCCTCCTCTCTCTGGCCTATCTGCTCCTGGACCGTCCGATGCAGAAGCGATTCGGGTCTGACCCGGAATTCCAGGCAACAATGCTGTTGCTTCAGGAGCGGGTTCCGAAGGCTACGGCGTTCTTTTCGCGCGCCGCCGAGCTCTCCGAACTGCGGACGACTTCCCTCGGCCAGGAAATGCCGGTCCGGGTTTTCAGCACCCCCGACACCCCGATACCGGAGGTGCAGCTTCTGTCGAACGGCAGATACCACGTGATGGTCACGAACGGGGGCGGCGGTTACAGCCGCTGGAAGGACATCGCGGTGACACGCTGGCGCGAAGACAGCACCTGCGACAATTGGGGTACATTCTGCTACCTGCGCGACGCGGCGAGCGGGGAGTTCTGGTCGACGGCGTATCAGCCGACGCTCAAACGGCCGGACACCTACGAAGCGATCTTCTCGGGCGCTAGAGCGGAGTTCCGCCGCCGCGACCACGACTTCGACACGCATACGGAGATCGCCGTCTCTCCTGAGGATGATATCGAACTGCGCAGGATCACGATCACCAACCGCGGCAGGACGCGCAGAGTGATCGACGTTACGAGTTACGCGGAGGTCGTCCTTGCACCGCCTGCCGCGGACGCGTTGCATCCGGCTTTCGGCAACCTCTTCGTCCAGACGGAGATCCTCCCCCAACGCCAGGCGATCCTCTGCACCCGCCGGCCCCGCTCCCTCAATGAGCCGGTGCCCTGGATGTTGCACCTGATGGCCGTGCACGGGGCGGACAGCGTGGACGTTTCCTGCGAGACCGACCGGATGCGGTTCATCGGCCGCGGAAACACGGTCGCCGATCCGCAAGCAATGAGAGGACCCGCCGCGCTCTCGGGCAGCCAGGGCTCCGTGCTTGATCCGATTGTCGCGATCCGGCACCGGATCATGCTCGATCCGGAAGAATCGGCGACGATCGATATCGTCTCCGGCGTCTGCGAAACCCGCGCCGCAGCTTTACACCTTGTCGGGAAATACCAGGATCGGCGCCTTGCGGACCGCGCCTTCGACCTGGCGAGTACACACGGACAGGTGGTCCTGCAACAGCTCAATGCAACGGAGGCCGACGCTCAACTCTATGGACACCTGGCCGGCAACGTCATCTATGCCAATTCCTCTCTGCGCGCCGACGCGAGCGTTCTCGTCAAGAACCGCCGCGGGCAATCCGGCCTGTGGGGCTATTCCATTTCCGGCGATTTGCCGATCGTGCTGGTGCAGATCGCAGATCCGGTGAACATCGACCTGGTGCGACAACTCGTGCAGGCCCACGCGTACTGGCGTCTCAAGGGACTGGCGGTGGATCTGGTGATCTGGAACGAAGATCGCGCCGGTTATCGGCAACTACTCCAGGAACAAATCATGGGGTTAATTGCCGCAGGCATCGAAGCCAACGTGAGCGATCGACCGGGCGGCATCTTTTTGAGGCTCGCGGACCAGATATCGGAAGAGGACCGCGTTCTGCTCCAAACAGTCGCCCGCGCCATCATCACTGACAGCCGGGGAACCCTGGTGGAGCAGATCACTCGTCGAAGTCTGGCGGAAGTGACCGTGCCGCTCCTTTCCCCGACCCGAACCCCTCGCTCCGAACCCCCGGCAATCGCCGCGTTGCCTCGCCTTGATCTGACGTTCTTCAACGGGATGGGCGGATTCACCACGGATGGACGCGAGTATGTCATGACGACGACGCACGAGCAGGTGACGCCGGCTCCCTGGGTAAACGTCTTGGCAAACCCTTTTTTCGGGACCGTCATTTCAGAGAGCGGGTCCGCCTATACCTGGAGCGAGAATGCCCATGAGTTCCGCCTCACTCCCTGGGGGAATGATCCGGTGAGCGATTCGAGCGGAGAGGCATTTTACCTCCGTGATGAAGAGCGCGGCCACTTCTGGTCCCCCGCGCCGCTTCCCAGCCGCGGGGCGACTCCTTACGTCACCCGCCACGGCTTCGGCTACAGCGTCTTCGAGCACAGGGAACGCGGCATCCGCTCAGAGATGTGGGTCTACGTGGCACTGGATGCAGCGATCAAGTTCACGGTGCTGAAAGTGCGAAACGAGTCCGGCAGGTCGCGCCGGCTCTCAGTCACCGGTTACGTGGAATGGGTGCTGGGAGATCTGCGGCCTAAAACGGCAATGCAAGTGATCACCGAGATCGACCCCAAAACCGGCGCGATCTTCGCTCGGAACCCCTATAACCCGGAGTTCACCGACCGAACGGCCTTCTTCGACACAGGCGAGACGACGCGGACCGTGACCGGCGACCGGACCGAGTTCCTCGGCCGCAACGGCACCCTTCATGAACCGGCTGCGATGACCCGCAGCCGGCTCTCCGGCAGGGTGGGGGCTGGCCTGGACCCCTGCGCCGCTATCCAGGTCCCCTTCGATCTTGGGGACGGGCAGGAGCGGGAGATCATCTTCAGGCTCGGCGCTGGGAGAAACTCCGATGACGCAGGCAACCTCGTGCGCCGCTTCCGGGGAGCCGTTGCCGCGCGCGGGTCGCTTGAAAAGGTCTGGCAGTACTGGACTCACACCCTCGGCGCAGTGCAGGTGGAAACGCCGGACCAGTCCGTCAACATGCTGGCCAACGGCTGGCTTCTCTACCAGACACTGGCATGCCGTCTCTGGGCACGGAGTGGTTACTACCAGTCCGGGGGCGCATTCGGTTTCCGTGACCAGTTGCAGGACGTGATGGCGCTCATTCATACCGAACCCGGGCTCATGCGCGAGCACCTCCTCCTCTGCGCGGCCCATCAGTTCAAGGAGGGAGATGTCCAGCATTGGTGGCATCCCCCGACGGGACGCGGCGTGCGAACACACTGTTCCGACGATCTTCTCTGGCTGCCCCTGGCCGCGTGCCGCTACGTTCTTACTACCGGAGACACCGGGGTGCTGGATGAAACGGTCCGCTTCATCGAGGGCCGCCCGGTAAAACCGGACGAGGACTCCTATTACGATCTTCCCCGCGCGTCCGGAGAAGCGGCAAGCCTGTACGATCACTGTGTGCGGGCCATTCTGAGGGGCCTCAGCCGAGGCGAGCACGGCTTGCCGCTCATCGGGTCGGGTGATTGGAACGACGGCATGAACCTGGTGGGCGAGCACGGCAAGGGGGAAAGCGTATGGCTCGGATTCTTCCTGTATGAAGTGCTTGAGCGGTTTTCAGAGATCGCGCGTTTGCATGACGATCCGTCATTCGCCGAACGCTGCCAGAAAGAAGCCGATCATCTGCGTAAGAATATCGAGAAGCATGGCTGGGACGGCGAGTGGTATTGCCGCGCTTTTTTTGACGACGGCTCTCCGCTTGGTTCGGCAAGTAATCCTGAATGCCGTATCGATTCCATTGCGCAAAGCTGGTCTGTTCTCTCCGGCGCCGGTGATGCCGATCGCTCCCGCAGGGCAATGGCAGCGGTGGACAGATATCTTGTCCGCCGGGCGCATGGCCTGATCCAGCTCCTGGACCCGCCCTTCGACAAATCCGATATGGATCCAGGTTATATAAAGGGATACGTTCCCGGAGTACGGGAGAACGGAGGGCAGTATACCCACGCGGCGGTCTGGACTGCGATGGCCTTTGCCGCATTGGGCGACAGCTGCCGCGCGTGGGACCTTCTTGCGATGATCAATCCAATAAACCATGGGAGATCGCCTGAAGAGATAGCGATCTACAAAGGAGAACCCTACGTTGCCGCTGCCGACGTGTATGCTGTCTCGCCCCACGTCGGCCGGGGTGGCTGGACATGGTACACGGGATCGGCCGGGTGGATGTACCGGCTTATCGTGGAATCACTTTTGGGGCTTCGGCTTGAAACAGACAAGCTGCGCTTCGATCCGTGCCTGCCCACGGTGTGGGATTCTTTCATGGTGCACTACCGGCACCGGGAGACCCTCTACCATATCACCGTCCGGCAAACGCGCGACAACAGCACGGAAAGCGTGATTGTCGATGGCGTTGAGCAGAGCAACAAGACTATATCCCTTGTAGACGACCGTCGGGAGCACGCGGTTGAGGTGAGAATGCAAAGAGGTGACTGACAGCATCAGCGTTTCTTCGAAGATGGCTTCTGCTGCATATGGTCCGGGAGTCAGGGGTTCTGTTTCTTATCAATGGTCTTTTGCGTCGTTTCGACCACAGGGAATCCATGCTTCCGATCATTACTAAGATGGTCATTAGTAGAGCCTCATAGAAAATATTCCGTCATTCCGGGCTTGACCCGGAATCCAGAGTTTTGGCATTGTTTCTGCATTCCCGCTTTCGCGGGAATGACGAACTATGTGGCATTACTACCGCATGTCTTAGTAAGCTGGTCCTCGACGATCTGATAGCAAAAGCAGGCTCTGAAAGGTATATCTTATCCTGCGTTCGCACCAATGGAGGAACAAAAAAACGGCCGCCTTTCGGCGGCCGGATCTGTGTACCCACCTGGCTGCGCTTGTTGACTAATTGCTTTTGTCGGCCAACGCCTTGTCTGCCGACCAGGTACCTCCGCCTCTGATGATCAGCGCAACGGCCATGGCAATCACGAGAAGATGATACTCGAAGCCCTCCCCGGCCTGGCTCCCGGACCAGTTCATGAAAAACCCATGCTTGGCGTGCAGCATCGGCACTGCCACGAGCATGACGCTCATAATCCCCAGAGCCGCTACACGCGTGAATAATCCTGCCAGCAGTCCGAGTGCTCCGAAGAACTCGGCAATGATCGCCAGAAACGCGAACATCGCGGGTATCTCCAACTGGCCCGTGAAGAATCCCATTGTTCCGCTGAATCCATGCCCCCCGAACCATCCCAGCAGTTTCTGGGCGCCGTGCGGGAAGAATACGAGCCCCAGCATGACCCGCAGCACCAGGGCGGCCCTGTCATCCTTTGTTGCGATCAATTTTTTGAACATAGACGCCTCCCGCTTTTTCCCAGCCTATTTAGCATGGGTGCCGTCACAATAAGGCGGGTTTTTGGTCCGCCTGCAAGTGCACAACGCAACCTTTTTCGCTGGCGCGATATCGAAGGCAACCGGTTCCTTC
>Ga0154442_1042_pt1 | contig 36052 bp, 25 predicted proteins | sample RifGroC2_FD_115946 | JGI IMG/M metagenome (GOLD analysis project Ga0154442, IMG submission 115946) | Nitrospirae bacterium GWC2_57_13
GCTTCGCTTCGTTCGTCGTGACCAACTTACGGTGGGACTTGCACCCACAGGAGTGCGCCCATGCTGGGCGCACCACAAAAAAAGGACGGCGCGAGCGCCGTCCTTAGAGTGACTGATTTCCGATCTTCCTTCTGCCTGAGGCGGCAGATCATTTGATTTTCTTTAATGACTTTTCCGGTTGTTTGTAGTGTCCCTTGTGTTTGCCCGGATTATCCTTGATCACAATACAGCCCGAGACCGCGACCAGCATGAACACCAGGAACGCCGCGAGCGCAAAGCGGGTTGTTTGTGCATGGCCCTGTATTCTCCTGTCCGACTGGTGTGGTGCGTAAATTACAAACCTCCGTAAGAATGAAGGCCTGAAAGAACAAGATTCACGCCAAGATAGGTGAAGATCACGCCCATGAAGCCCACGGCCGATATGACCGCCATCTGCGTGCCTTTCCATCCCCGCACAAAACGCGCATGCAGGTACAGGGAATAGATGAACCAGGTGATCAAAGACCAGGTCTCCTTCGGGTCCCAGCTCCAGTAGGTGCCCCAGGCGCTGTTGGCCCAGACGGCGCCCATGGCAAGGCCGCCTACGCCGAAAAGCAGCCACCCGATGGCAATCATGCGGTACGTGAGGTCATCGAGATGTTCGGGCGAAGGCAGGAACTGCTTCAAGAGGGTTCTCAGCTTGAGCCCCTGGGACCAGACAACATAAAAGATAGCGAGCACACCGGCCCAGCAAAGAACAGCGACCGCCCGTGAGGAACTGAGAAAGGTCGATTCGAACATGTGCTTCTTGAACGTTTCCTCGGCAGGGAGATGCCGGCCCTGGAACAGCACATAATCCAGGCCCATAAAGAGCAGCATGCCGGCGACCAGTGCGATGCAGAAGGACCAGAACAGATAGACCTGCGACCGGTTCCGGGCGCCTGCAACGACCAGGTACGTGAACCAGGCAAGCAGCAGAACGCCGACGCCCAGCCAGAAAACGACCTTGGCGCCCATACCCGTCAGGATGTATCCCAGCGCGACGACTGAGGCGATGACACCCAGGGCAAGATACAAATTGCCGGTCGGTCCGCGGTCCTCGGTGTCCATGAGAAGATAAAGTACGCTTACGGCGAACGCCACGGCGAACAGGGCGTAGCCGATGAAGCTCATCAGCACATGATACAGGAGCCAGTTGCTCTGCAGTGCCGGAACGAGAGGCGAGATATCAGCGCTGATGTCGGCCACGTTGATGAAGGCCAGCGCGAGAAATGCCACCGGCATGACGAAAGCGCCGAAGGCCCGGGTCTTGTACCGGTACTCCACAATCAGGTAAATGAGCACCGTGCTCCAGGTGAAGAACACCAGGGACTCGTAGAGGTTAGACAGCGGCACTCTGCCGATCCCGAGCTTGTACGATTCGATCCAGCGCAGCGCCAGGGCCAGGGTCTGGATGGCGAGGCCTGCGTAAGTCACGCCCGAAGCCGCCATGCCAACTGCCTCTTTTTTGAAGATGAGGAAGCTGATATACAATATCATGGCGGCGAGATAGAAAAGCGTGGCAAAGGTGAAAAACGTAGAACTGTCCATTGCATCCCTCCGGGTCGACCTGCGGACCCCTCTCAGAATATTATTTTGAAAGCTCCTCAACGAGCGCGTTCACCTGGCGCTCCAGCGCCAGACGGTTCCGGTTCGCTGTCGCAGCCACGGTCACAACTGCCTGGCCCTTCCGGTCCTGGATCCTGATCCAGAGCTTCTGATGAGAGCCGAAGAAGGCATAGATCGGGCCAATGCACAGCAGCAGGAACCCGGTATAGACGATCCACACCCCCGGATCTCTCGTAACCTGCAGGCCCGTGTACCGGGCGCCCCAGTAATCGACATAGCTGATCACATAGCCTTCTGGCATATAGGGCTCGCCCTGGTCCACCTTCAGCACCGTGGTCGTATAGAGGGCCTTCTTTCCCTGGTATATCTCAAGCCCCACGGTCGGATTCACCAGTTCATCGTTCCGCGACTGAAAAAATCTGATCTCTCCCGTCGAGGTGTGACGTGCCCCAAAGGCCGAAACCCCAAGGGCCTTGATCGTGCGGTCGATGGAGCGGACGTATGCCTCTCCGCCCGGATCGAGCACCACCATCTCGCCTTTCGACTCGCCGCTCTTGGGCCGCACATTCAGGACGATCTTGCCGTTCACGCCCGGGATGGTTCCATAACTGGACTGGTAAAAGGTAATGCCCCGGTATTTGAGGGGATCGTTCACCTCGATCCGCTTGTCGAAGATCTTCGCGCCCTGAAGATTGAATACGGTCAGTTCGCTGTGGTACTCTGAAGGCATGCCCGTGGGACCCGAGGGGCCCTGGTAGTAGTCCACCTCGAAATCATTGCACCTGATGAAGAAACCGAGGGGCAGCCTCGCGACGCCGCTCTGCGGGTCCTGGATCACCGAACTCTTGCTCACGCCGAGGACGGACATGAGCTTGTCCCACATCGGCTCGTTCCGGAGATACACGACCTGCGAATGCTCGCCTTCTCCAAGGTTCAGGAATCCCTTGAAGCCGAAGAAGGCGCCGGTAAGCGCGCCCACGAAGATAAGGATGATGCTGATGTGGGTGATGTAGACGCCCAGCCTGCTGTAGGCGCCCTTCTGTGAATAGAGCTGAACCATGCCCGGGCTGCTCGTCGACAGGAACCGGTAGCGCCTCGACTGGAGGGCCTGGACAGCGCGCGCCTCGGCCTTGTCCGCACCGCCTTTGAACTGCAGTTCCTTCTTGAACGGCACGGCCTTGAGGGCCTCGTCGTCAATGGGCTTCAGCGGAGCGCGAATGGCGCTCAAGGCACGGGGAAAGCGCTCCAGCGTGCAGACCGTGAGATTCGCGGTGAACAGGAACAGCAGCAGCACAAACCACCAGGAATGATACATATCGAAGAACCCGAGAAACTCGAAGATGTTCACTGTGGCCGGGCTGTATTCCTGCAGGTACTGTTCCACAGGCTGGTTCTGCTGGATCACCGTGCCGATGATGGAAACAATGGCGAGGACGATCAGCAGCACAACGGCAAGTTTTACCGAGGAAAAGAACTTCCATACTCTTTCCGAGACAAGCTCTACGACGCCCTTTTGGGTTTCCAAGACGACCCTCCCCCCGAATGCGATCCTGTTCAGACAAACAAGGTTTGGTAAATTAACATAGTAAATCCGACGCTGTCAAGAAATATCACCTTCTCCGGCTGGCAAGGCACTACCGGAGAGCCGGGGAATACAGCCGCCGGACGCTATTAAAAGGACCGCCTCATCGCGGAAGATGCGCATCGTCACACATGGTTCCTGAGCATCAGCTCGGCAGGATGGGGGGCAAGGTAGACCTGCGTTCTGAGATAGGGATCGTCGTATTTTTTTGCATAATGACCCATCAGAACCAGAGGCACGATGAGCGGCACTAGACCCCGGTTGTACTGTCCGATGACCTCCCGCAACTCTTTTTTTTCGCCGGCCGCAAGCTGCTTCATGAAATAACCCGATATATGGTGCAGCACCTTCACATTCTTCCTGACCGTAGCCTCCAGTGCCAGGGCTTCCATGAGCGTTCGAAAATACTCCTCTCTGACGGCTCGTCCGCCGCCGCCGGCCACGAGGGCGCCCAGGATGCGCAGGTGCTTCTGACTGTGCGCCATGATCAGGAACTTGTGGTCCCGGTGGAACGCCGCGAGACCCGATGGTGAAGCGCCGCCGGCAAGAAAGTCCTTCCAGCGCCGGCACACGAAGACCTGCCTGATGAAATTCTCCCGCAGCCTCGGGTCCCGCAGCCTTGCCTCATCCTCCACCGGCAAGAGAGGGAAGCGCTCCATGAAGGCGCGGGCGAAGATCCCGGCGCCCGTTGCCACCGGCATGCCGGCATCGGAATAGATCGTGACACCGCCCATGCCGGAGCTGGGAGATCGGCTCTTGAACACAAATCCGCAGAGACCCAACCGCTCCAGGTCCGAAAACCTCCTGCGGGCCCAGGAAAGCATCCGCTCCGTATGGTCGATTCCGGTACTGATGGTGCAAAGGCGGTAGGATTTCTTCGTGCCGACCAGCCACAGGGCTTCTCGCGGCACCGGCAGCCCTGCCTCAACCTCGGGACAGACGGGCACCCACCGAACGAACGGACCCAGCGTTTCCCTGAGAAAGGGATCGAGCTTATGGCCGCCGTCATACCGCACCTGCGCTCCGAGCAGGCAGGCGCTGATGCCGATCCTGATCTTCGGTGTCACCTGAAAACCCCCTTAGTACGCCGTTCCCTGACGCGCCTTCGTTGAACCATGGAGGGAGCGTCTGACCCGAGTAGTTACGGATGCGTCCATTATAGCCTGCTTTCCCAAGGATGAAAACACCGTCCATGAGTGTCCGGCCCTGCCGCGCCTTTCCGCGCCGACGGCATGTCCCTGAATAAAGGTCTTTACTCCGCACCGGCTTTTTTGGTATGATTGCCAGGCGTCCGCAAAAAGAGAGTAGCGACGCTGCTGTATGTTCCCCTTCGAAAGGACCGGGCATGAGAAACAACATCGTTTCACTGGGGGCCGACGAGCTGAAATACGAGATCCGCGAGATCGTCGCCGTGGCCAAGGAGTTCGAGAAGCTCGGCAGGACCATTATCTGGGAGAACATCGGCGATCCCGTGCAGAAGGGCGAGAAGATACCGTCCTGGATCAAGGATCTCGTGATCGAGGCTGCGAAGGAAGATTCCACCTACGCCTATTCGCCGACAAGAGGCCTCGACGCCACCCGTGAATTCCTCGCAAACCTTGCCAACGACAACGGCAACGTGCGCATCACGAAGGAAGACATCATTTTCTTCAACGGTCTCGGCGATGCGATAAGCAAGATTTATGGCCAGCTCAAGCGCGAATTCCGCGTCATCGGCCCGAGCCCGGCCTACAGCACCCACTCGTCGGCCGAGGCGTCGCACGCCGGCGCGGAATATCTATCCTACTCCCTCGACCCGCAGAACCTCTGGTATCCTGATCTGAACGACCTCCGGATGAAGGTCAAGTACAATCCGGCCATCTCGGGCATCCTGGTCATCAACCCCGACAACCCCACGGGCGCCGTCTACCCGAAGGAGATCCTGCAGGATATTGTGGCTATCGCACAGGAGTACGACCTCTTTGTCGTCTGCGACGAGATCTACATCAACCTGACCTTCAACGGCAAGAAAGCAGTGCCCCTTGCCAAGGTCATCGGCGACGTCTGCGGCATTTCCATGAAGGGCATCTCTAAAGAGCTTCCCTGGCCCGGGTCCCGCTGCGGCTGGATCGAGGTCTATAACGCCAAGAACGATCCCGTCTTCACCAAGTATGTAAAGAGCATCCTGGACAACAAAATGCTGGAGGTCTGCTCCACCACGCTCCCCCAGAAGGTGATTCCCGGGATCCTGGGCGACAGCCGGTATCCCAAACATATCAGCGACAGAAACAAGGCCTACGAACAGCGGGCCAATATCGCCTATGATCTTCTGAAGGACATCGGCGGCATCGTGGTGAACAGAACGAACGGCGCCTTTTACATGACCGTAATGTTCGAAGAAGGCGTGCTGAACGACCGGCAGACGCTGCCGGTCAAGGAAGCGCCTATCCGGGAGTATGTCGATCGCCTGACGCGGGGCGTGGCGCTGGACAAGCGTTTCGTCTATTACCTGCTGGCCTCCACGGGCATCTGCGTTGTCCCGCTCACGGGCTTCAACTGCGGCCTCAAGGGCTTCCGTGCAACGCTGCTGGAATCGGATGAACAGCGGTTCAGCGATATCTATCGCGCCCTTCGGGACAAGATCATCGAGTACCTGAAGAGCGCCTGAGGTCCGCAGCCTTCTGCAACGGCTTGACAGACCGTGCGATCAGTGCTATTGCTAGAAGTAACGGACCGAATATTTTTTCCTGTCAAGCATGGACGGGAAGCATCTTATTGAAGTATCTACCTTTTTCGGGTCGAGACGGAGGCCTCTGCAATGAGACGGATGCTTTGTTCCCTTGGCGGCGCGATTTTATCCCTCTTTTTTATAACCTCGACGGCGCTTGCCTGGGGCTCTGCCACGCATGCCTACATTGCAGACCAGCTCGATAAAAAGCGGGGCTCGAAAAACTCTCTGGAAATGTACAGCACCATGGCCCCGGACCTCTTTAATTATCAATTCGGCTCTCCCTTTGGCTCGAACCTCTATCTGCAGACCCACTTCAAGTTCATGAACGTCTCGGACCGCGCCCAGACCGGCCGGCAAAAGGCCATGTCCGCCGGATTCGTCAGCCAGAACGACCTCTGGGGAGCTGATTCCACGGCGCATCATGCCAGCAGAACGCTCAGCCCTGCTGAAGGATATGTGGTCACCAAAGCCGCGGTGCTCGCTGCCGAGGCGCCCCTGCCCGCGGGACTGGGCATCCCCGCTGACGCTGCCGACGAACTCTATCATGTCTTCGTCGAGGCTGGCGTTGATGTGCTGACCAAACGCCTCGATCCTCTCCTGGGACAGAAGATCACCCGCTCCGCCCTGGCCAGAAGCTGGGGCTTCCCCTACCTGCTGTCGCGGGCCTATGCAGCGGACCTTGCCGTTTATTACGGCACCGAGGATCTGGCCCGCCGGGCGATCTTCGCTGCGGAAGCAAACTTCCGGAAAATGATGATACTCTACGGCGTGGCGCTCGCCCAGGATGAGGCAACGACCATTGAACTCCTTGCCGAAGAGCTTGCCGATCTTGCTGAAGGATTTCTCGCTCCCCGAGGAGTTGCGCTGCCTCCCCGCGAAGTTGTCCATCAGATCATTTCTCTGGAGATCCAGCGGGCCATGGCGCTCTGCGCTCCTGATTTCGAAAAAGAACTTGCCGGCACGATCACCTCCGTGGACCAGCAACTTATGCTGAACGGCATCACCGACTGATCTTCCAGATCACTTCCAGGCCAACCAGGCATTTTACAAGAGGGATCACAATCCCTCTTTTTTTTCGTTCTCCCCCTCCACGAGCTGATGGAACAGGCTTGACTCCCGCTGATAGAACCCCTGCGTATGGAACGACTCCTCCAGCAATAAGAGCTCGTAATCAAGATGATGGCAGATCTCGTGCAGAAGGGTCCTGAGGAATGAACGGAAGGCGACAACGCGGCGATGCTTTGCCGTTCGCATCCAGAGGGTGATGACGGCCGATGCACGGCCCTCGGCGGGCTCGTACAAGCCGTGCAGCTCTCCCCAGGAGCCCGTCGGCCGGGCAGCGAGCACCCGGACCCGCAGCGGAGGAATCGCGAGCGCATCGGTGATCCCCTTCCCGATCTGCCGGCAGAGACGTTCCGCGCTTGCACGGTCCTGCTCCAGCAGGGCGCTCTGCAGCGCAGGTATGATCGGCTTCAGATCGTCGCTCGAACTGAGCGGGATGGATGGAATGGCATCGCTCTTCAGGTAGGTCCGCTTCTGCGAAGCTGAAAGTTTGTTGTAATAGGAAAAGACCATGGGCCAACGTTCATGGACCGTCATACAGCACGCGGTCCTTAACGGAATTTCCTGAGCTTCTTTGCGAGCGATGTGGTCTCGTCGAGCAGCGCCTCCACCTCATCAAGCCCCCGGCCCCAGAATCTCTTATCCGAGATGTCCACGCCGAGCTGTGAAAAGATATTCTTCGGAGAATCCGACACGCCGGCGGCCAGGAAGCCCTTCACTTTGGTGATGAAACCGGCGTCCTGCCGCACGGAATGCTGGAGCGACTTTGAGATAAGCAGGCCGCTGGCGTAGGAGTACACATAGAAGAACGAGCGGATGTGGCTCCAATAGACCCACCAGTTCTCAGATCCCTTTGACTGCGCGACAGCATCGCCCATATAGAAAGCCATATGGGTCCTGAACAGCGCTCCGATCTCCTCCTTCGAGAGATAACCCTTATTCCGGAACGCTGCATGCAGCTCCTGCTCGAAGCGGTAGCACGCCACCTGCCGGAAGATGGTGGAGACATCATCATTCAGCTTCATCATCATGACGGCAAGCCGCTGATCGTCGTCGGCATCCCGCATCACTTCGCGCAGCACAAAGTCCTCGAGGAACGTACTCGCCACCTCGGCCGTTGACATGGGCGACCCGAAGTTCAGCGCGTTCTGGCGGGACCGCATCAGCTCATTATTGATCCCGTGCCCCAGTTCATGAGCAATGGTCAGCACATCATGCAGCTTGTTCGTGTGGTTCAGGAGTATGAACGTGGGCTGCGACAAGAGGTGGTGCACGCAGAAGGCGCCGCCGGTCTTCCCTTTCCGCGGAAAAACATCGATCTGGCCCTTCTGGAGATAGCCGTCATAGATGCCCGCGAACTCGTCATCAAGGCCGCGCATCACGCGGAGCACCAGTGCGCTCGCATCAGAGAAGGGATAGGACCCGTCGATCCTGCCGTATTCCACGTTCCGTTCATGATATTTGAGACGCCTTACTTTTAGCAGGCGGGCCTTCAGCCGATAGTACCGGCGTGCGATATCGAACCGGTCCGAAACAGCGGCTATGAGCGAATCCACCACGTCGCTCTCGATATCATCGCTTATGTGGCGCCCCAGATCGGGCCGCGCCATGCCGCGCAGCTCATCGTCCACTTTCTTGTTCGCCAAGACTGAGTTGAGCTCTGCCTCGGCCACCTCCACGTTCTTCCCAAGGATATCATTAAACGCTGCGGCTGCGGTGTCGCGCACACTCTTTTTCTTGCTGTTCATCAGGGTCAGGATGTCCTGCATGGTCCTGGCGCCGCGCGTGCCGTCCTCAAGCAGTACGATCCGCTCTTCCTTCGAAAGAAATCCGAAGATCATCTTGACCCAGTTGGAGTGGGACGTGGACGTCTTGAGGTTCAGGACCTTTTCCTCGGCCTCGCTCAGGAGGTAGCGGGACTGGGCGAAAATCCGGCTCAGAAAATGGCGGTACACGCCGAGGCTTTCGGCGTTCAGGAACCGCTCCTGCTGGTCCGGCGGGATCTTTGCGATGCGCAGAAGGAAGAACTGGCTGTCGTTCCCGATCTTCTTGCTGAACTCCTCGATCTTGTTGTACTTCGCCTTGAGCTTCGGGTCATTCTGGTCCTGCTGGGTCCGGAGCCAGATATAGTACCCGGCGTCGCCGTCAGCCCCGTACTGGCGCTGCCATGCTTCATAGTCGTCCAGGGCCTGGCGCATGACCGCCGGGTCTGTCAAATAATCGGTGCGGTCCTTCCATGCGTCAATGAACGCATAGCTTCGCGCGCGTACCTCTTCCAGGTTCCGCTCGATGGCGGGATCGTCATCGCACTGGAACAGGGAGGAAAGGTCCCAGGTTATATTCTTGCTGCCAGCCGATAGCCTGCCGCTCTTTTTCACTATCCGCCTCCTTCAGAAGCCTCTTTCGTATTTCTGTTAAGCATCACCACTACTCAGCCCGCGAAACAGCGTCCCCGGCCTCCGCGCAAACCACTTGTGTACCGCGATAATAGGCCGATAGTTCTGCTGAATCTGCTTTTCACGGAGAGCCAGAGACGAGATGAATGATATGTCGAATTTCTTTTGATGGACATAGAAAGTACTGAAAAGTGCGGCTGTCGTTTGCTCAAAGACAGTACAATAATTGAGGGGTAAATGCAAGAATATTGAGATTGATCGGATAATCGAGAGCCCAACAGCCATTCAAGTAGAGCGAGATCTCCTGGTTTGGACAAAGCATGGCCAAGAAGAGGTAATTCAATTCAAAAGGCGTAACTCCAGAGACTCCCTGCGGCAAGCAACTGCGGATTTCCCCGTGCCGGTCAATAATAATCGCCGAAACGCCGGTGGTGGTGAGCCATTAATCCGGGATCCCTTTTCGACCACTGCTTTCGGTTTCACCTGTTGTATCTACGTGAGCGCCGATAACGCAGACTCCACCCAGCCGAAGCCAATCCTTTCTTGTTCAAGACGCAGATTCTTGCGTATTCGGTTGTCTCGCAAATCATCATAGAGCGCTCTTTCTTCCGGATTCAGCCTAGGCAAGTCGCGTAACGTCTGTTTCTCTTCCTCACCCCATAGCGTCTCAAATGCCAGCAAAGTGTTGCGGTCCATCAAAAAAGACTCAACGTGGTTAAAGTGACTGCGTAACTGATCAAGAATTGCGAAGCCGTGGGTGTCAATATCGCCCCAGTAAAATATGCGGCAGCGCGAAAGCCATTCGGCTTTACTCAACATCTCGAAACCATATCCCCCACCGAAGATAACCAAGCTGTCCTTGACCTGCGGAAAGGCCAAGAAGTTGATCTCGTTCTCAGTGATGAAAGCACTCGCGACATTGGGATCAAGTCGTGCAAAGTTTTCAGCATCAAGAGTGATGTCCTGTACAGGGGTGCCTGGCAATAGTGTATGCTCGGGATCGAGACCGCGGAAGCGGATGCGCACCGGTTTATCACAAAATCCATAACGCTTTGCGAATTGGCTTGTACCGGAAGCTGACGGTTCAATTACGGCTGGGGGCAAGACGATATCCAGCAACTCTGCGAGCACGCCGCGATGGGCCTCAATGAACTTGCTGTGCACCCCTGGGATGTCTACTTGTCTTAGGTAAACGCCTGGGCGTGAATGGACCTGCAGCCAAGCGACGATTTCCAGCAACCGACTCCACTCGTTGGAAAGTTCCAACGCGAGCATTGGCCGTTTAGCCAGCCAACCCAGCAATCGCGGCTGGCGCTTGCGTGTCACGTCGATCAACGCAGCAAAACGGGCGACATCTCGTTGCTTACCGATGAGCGCCAGCGCATCGTCGACGGTATCGATCCATATCTCCTGGGGTACGGCGTTTGCGCCGAACACCCGGTGCTTGAACTCCCGCATCTCCACCCGGCAGTGATGCATCACCCGAAGCTCGCTGATCCAGGTGCGCACCTCTTCAAAACGGTCTGCCATTTCTGCTGACGTAGGGCCTTTGAGCGCCAAACGCTTTGGGAACAGCGACGCTTCCGTGACAAGACTGGCCAGCAGTTCCCCCCGGTCCCATAACTTTTGCATCTGGGCGCGAAGGTCAACAGGTCTCGTCCACGTCATCCGGCTAACCTCGCCTTTTCCGCGCGGTATTCCTCAATAGAGAGATTACGCAGCTTAGACGCTCGACCTTCCTCATTCTGAACAAACCCCACGCTACAGACGAAGGGTTCGATAATGTGAATTTTTTGCAGAGGCGTAACAATCAGAATCTGCAAGTTGAGTTGGGCGAACAGTCGCAAGCCGTACTGTGCGGATTCATCTGATCCACGCCCGAAGGCCTCGTCAATGACCACGAAACGGAAGGATCGGGACCGTACCGCTCCCCATTCAAGACCGAACTGATAGGCCAGGCTCGCCGCCAGAATAGTATAGGCCAGTTTTTCTTTTTGACCTCCCGACTTGCCGCCCGAATCGGAATAGTGGTCGTATTCGCTGTTGTCCTCGCGCCAGCGCTCACTGGCGGCAAACACAAACCAGTTGCGCACATCGGTGACTTTGGCGGCCCAGCGACGATCTAACTCGGATAGTCCCTCTCGTCCGCGAAAGCGTTCAATGATTTGTTTGACCTGCACGAACTTGGCTTCGGAATATTGGGCATCGTCGGAGCCGGTCAGCGCCCCTTCGGTACAGGCGCGCAGGTTGGCCTGGAAATCGCGGATTTCGGCATCTGGAGTCGGCTGAGCTTCCAGCACGATATAGCGGCCCGCGTTGTAGTCGATCTGAGTGAGCGACTCGTTGATGCGCGCGATACGCTCCTTGATCGTTTCCCGCTCACGAGCCAACTGCGACTGGAAATTCGCCACCTCGCGGATGGTGTTCTCGTTCAGCAGTTGCTTGAAGCGCGCTTCGAAGCGCGGAAGATCATCGGTCTGAAGAGAGTCAAGCATGCTTCGGTATTCGAAAGCAGCGTCAATGCTTGCATCTGCCTCTGAAGTTTCAAGTTTGAATTCCTCTTTGTAGGAGGTCATCGCCTTGACGATCCGCTCCCCCAAATTGCTGAGCTTCCTGCTTTCGTTGTCGATTTGCTTTTGCAGCCAGTCGCGCATTTCGCGCTCGCGGTTATCGCAGGATTCGACAGTGATCAGATGCTCGCCCAACGCCTCGCTGCGCACGGTGTCGAGTCGCTCGAAGTACGCGGAGTGGGCAGCAGTGGACGGTTCATCCAGTACCGCCTGCGTTTGAGCGCGCAAGGCTTCGGCATCAGTCTTTTTCTGCTCGGTTTTGGAGCGCTTGTCCTTCTGTTCTTCCAGCTGGGTTTCCGTGCCTTTCAATGCTGTAACGACCTCATTCAGCCGTTCGGTCAATTGCTTCAGCACATCGGAGGCGGATTCCAGCTTTTGCTTTTCGTCCGTAAGCCGGGCCACCTCCTGGGCAAGGGACTGCCAGTCGAGTTCATGGAAATCGGCATACTCGTCGAGTTTCGACAACGCCGTGAGACGCTCCTTAAGTGCGTTCTGTTCGGCCTGGATCTTGCCGATGAGGCTGCCCAACTCGCCCAGATTCGCCTCCATTTTTTTTATTTTGGCTTCGAGCGCGGCGATCTTTGCCCTGTTGGTCCAGCCCAGTACGTAGCGGCTACGGTCATCCAGCCGGTGGCGGTCGTCTTTCTCGTGACGCTCGCCGGGCGCTTTAATCTGGCCCGCACGGGTGATGGCGCGGATCTCACGGCGAAACTGTTCCTGCGTCACGCAGCAGGCCACATTGAAACGAAGGGCTAGCTCGCGTTCCAGCCAATCGTAGAAAGGAGAGTCTGGTTTGACGGCCAGTTTGCGCGCCAGGGAATCCTTGTGCAGGCTGGGCAGCTCCTCACGAGAACTCTGTCGTATCCGGAAATAGACCAGGCGCCCCCTGAGGTGAGTTTTATCGACCCAATCCGCCACCTCCGCGTAATGTTCATCAGGCACCAGAAGAGACAAACCGAAGTTACGCAAGAGCCGTTCGGCGGCCCCTTCCCACTCCTGCTCATCGTCGCGCACTTGCAGCAATTCGCCCGCAAAGAGCATATCCGCCTCAGGCATACCGAGTGCTTTGCATAAGGCGGTCCGCATGGCCACCTGTTCAGCAGGGATGTTGCTGCGCCGAGCTTTCAGACTATTGATTTCAGCAATCAGGTCATCGTACTTTTGCTTGCCCTGCCTGAAGCCATACTCCTGCTCCTTTTCCTGGTTCTGAAGCTCTGTCTCGGCATCCTGTGCCGCACCGGTCAAGGCCGAAAAGCGCCGCCGCTGCCCAACAAAACCAAGCTCATCTACAGATGGACCTTCACCGCAAGCCCGCGCCAGTTCGGCGTACCGCATTGCTTTACGCTCACGCGCCTGGCGCTCCAAGTCCTTCTGGCGGATTTCGGCAGCCAGCCGCTCCAAACGGTCGCCGCCGTTGTCCGCAATACTTTGCTTGAGCCCGCTCTCGCTGACCCGCTGCGCATCACGGAGTTCCTCGATGCGCTTGACCTTGGTGTCTTGCCGCCCCCATTCATCCGCAAGGCTGGCGATACGTTTATCCAAAAGCCCGCGTTTCAGACCCGCAAAGTAGGGTCTGAGTGCCTCGCGGCAGGCGCGAAGCGCATCTACTTGCGAGACAAGCATTGAGTGGCGCTCACAGTCGGTAACCAGCGGCGAGAGCAGTTCCACTTGACGCTTAGCCTTCAGTACGGCCTCGTGCGCTCGGTTCAGGTCATCGAAGTGGCCGATCAAGGCCGTGATGCGCGGTGCTACATCAAAAGGTTCGAGCATATGGCTGCGGACGAAATCGGTCAGGTTCCCCACCGATTTCATCGACACCGTTTGATGAAACAGCTCCAGCGCCTGTTCGTTCTCGATACCGAAGCGACGACGGAACCAGGCGCCGTAGGGCGGGAAACTGTCAAACACCTCTGCGCCCAGTCCACGCACTTTCTTTCGCAGTGCAACGATATCCGTGCCAAAGTGGGCGAAGTCTGTCGCAATCGACAGGGCACGTTCCGCGCAGACAAAAAAACGCGCGGGTTGCCCTTGGCGCTCTGTCATCCAGAAGACCTGAGCCAGCGTCACCGTCTGGACGTAGCCCGCGTTATGAAAAACTCCAAGGATCACTGAGTAGTTATTGTGATCGCGCAGCGCCACGGGTTTGGCGGCGCCGCTCGCCTCATTGCGCTCGGACTTGTAATGCCCGAGCACGTAGGATCGCAGCGTACGCTCTTTGTTGTCGGCCCCGGCGGCCTTGTTGTAGGCAATGCGGTGCGCCGGCACCAGCAGCGTCGTGACCGCATCCACCAGCGTCGACTTGCCCGATCCGATATCTCCTGTGAGCAACGCATTCTTACCGTCAGGATTCAGCGCCCACACGCGGCCATCGAAGGTGCCCCAGTTGAAAATTTCCAGGCGGTGCAAGCGAAAGCCCGAGAGCGCATCGTCGGCCGCAAAATCCAATCCCATGGTTTGCGCGTCATTCATTGACAGCCTCTCCGGAGGTCGCGCCGAGTTGTGCCTGATACGCCGCCAGCCGCGAATCGAAATCAGCCAGCCATTGCGCGTCCACAAAAGCTTTGAGGATGCGTCGCACCTCGAACATTGCCGATTGCCCCGCGCTCGGTTTAAGCCTGCGCAGGAATCCCAATTCAACGATTTTGTTAACATGCGTTTCAATCTGGTCGATCAACCTGGCTTCATTGCTGCTTTCGGGCAGGAACACCCGGACCAACTCGATGAGATCATCACGGGAAAGAACAAGGCGCGTGTCGCCGCCGCTCGCGTCGAACTCGGCCAGCTTTTTGCGCAGCAGCGCCAGCAGCAAGCTCACCGGAAACGACAGCGGACGCCTCGCCACCAAGCGCGGCAGCTTTGGGGCTGCGTCATCTTCGCTTTCCTGGCGCGAGCGCAAGAAGGCATAGCCCTCGGCCTCGTCAAACACCAGTTCCAGGCCAAGGATCGCCACATAGTCGCGTACACGGGCTTGCAGCTTGAGCAAGGCACTCCAAAGGTCGGCGTCAGCTTCCTGATAGATCACTCCTTTGAGTAAAATAATAACCAAAGCCGATAAATCTTTCGTTGCTAAGGCGTTTTCGAGTTCTTGTTCCGCCATTCTCACCTCACAAAGATCACGCGCGGCAAACGCGCCTGTTTCGCAGATTCCTGGCCAACCGGCCCTTCACGGCACCAGACGATTGTCTCTGTCACCTCTTCATCCACCACACTCTTGAAGACGTCACTCGCAAGCTGCAAATACGCCACCAGTTCCGCCAGTCCCTGCCGTAGCGGCTGCATCTCGCACAGTTCACGCAGGGTAATTTGCGAACGATCCTGCAGGGCGTGGCGAATATGCCTGGCCAATTGTGTTTTGTCGATCACCACCTGAGCGTACAGCGCTGCAGCATCCACTTCGGCGTCGCCTGACTCCAGCTCGATATCGGCAATCACTGGCTTGATGGCTGGGGTGTAGAGCGGCCGTTCCATCGGCAAATCGATGTCCGCGGCGGTGTCCGCACTGTTCATCACCTCACCCGGTGGCAGTGACTCTCGCAGTGCCAGGGCCTTTGCCTCGATGCCGTGCAGGATATCCATGATGCGGCGGTTCTCCAGCCAGGCCTGGTCGTCCAGAAAGCGCCGCAACTGCTGCGAGAGCTGGGCTACCGTGCGTTGAGTGTGCTCGCCGGCCTCCAACCAATCGTAATGCACGCGGCGGGTCCGGGCTTCGGGCTTGAGCTCGACGACCGGAGGCAGGGTCAAGACGCGCTCAAGCAGCGCCGACAGTTCTTCCTGCCGGCTGCCGGACATCAGAAAATCCCAAAATGCGCGAAAGCTCTGCCCCTGCTCCGAATCGGCAATCGCATCGCGTTCGCCCATGATTTCTTGCAGCAGCGCGCCTTTTGAACCCTCCCACAGCGCGATGCGCTCCCGTACGCGCCGATCCAGCCTGCGAAAGTTATTCTCCACCTCGCGAAAATCGGTGAGCAGTTCGCGCGATAGATGTATAAACTGTTGAAATCGGTCTTTCAGCGCTGTGTCGTCCAACAGCGGAATGTCACCTGACAAAACGCGGGCGATTTCGACGTCAATCTCATCGCGCCGCTTATGCAATTCCGCTATGCGTGCTTGCGGGTCAGTTTCACTGCCCGCGCTCATCTGCTTGAGCAGCTCGAATAACGTGAGCAGACGCGATTCGGTCCCCACGAAGCTGCGCTCGGTTAGCGTCTCCAACCAAACAATCGCCTTCTCCACCGCCGGGGTCAGGTCGAAATGCGGCTCGTCCGACCCGTGCATGTAGAATTTGCGCAGCCAACCCTTCTCAGCATCCGCCCAGTCGTTGAGATAATCGAGCGCAGTCTTTGGGAATACATCCGCTCCCAACCGTTCGCGCAGGACAAACAGCTCATCCTCAAGAGCTTCAGCTAAACTCGACTGAGCAATCACTCGCACATTGGGGGCGATAAAGACGCGCTGCAGAAAACTCGCAACCAACGGCGCATGATCCGAGCGCAATAACCGCCACGCAGGGTGGCTCTGTCGCAACAGGCCGAGGGTGCCGAAGTCGAGGGTCATACGATGGGTGCCTTTTACTCTGAAACGATTAGCGGCTTATGCTGTCGAGGGGACGGCGGAGGGGACGTTGTGTCCCGGATGAACTTCCCCCCTCTTATGGTTCTTTTACCATGTATCCCCGTTTGTGCCCTTCGGTGTCCGCCCGATGCGCCGCAAGGTCGGCTGCGACGGCGGTCACTGTATCTTTGATTTCACCGATCTCGCCTTGCATGCGGTCCATTTTCTCCGGGAGCATTTGGTGCCCTTCCGCGACCAGTTGCAGCTTGTGTTGGAACTCCTCGGAGAGAATGCCCGTCTGCGGGCAAAAATCGTTTTTGCTCTCCTCACGACGCCGCTTTATCCGCTCAGTTCCCGGATGACTTTTTCGATTGTCTCTACGAACTTCCGCGCTTCTTCAAGCCAGCCTCGGACTTGCTCTTTTTCAAACCGCACCAGGTCCGCATAGTCGCCTTTCTGGCGGTTGTCGAACAGTTTGTCGAAGGTCTGCCCTATGTCGATGCTCACAATACCGGTTTTCACGAAGTGCTGGTGAAATAACGAACGGACGCCGCTATGTTTTGCGGAAGCGAGATCGCGGATCAGGAGAAGCGCGGTAACGCCGTAAAAGCAGGCGTAATAGACGCGGTTCACGAAGGTATTGATGTGGTTTCGTTCGAGGAGGAGCGCCGCTTCATCGAGCGCTTCGCGGGCGCGCTGCAACCGGTACGCTATAAGCGTGCGCGTCTCGGCGGTCATAAGACGACGCCCTCGCGCTTGATGTTCCGGTAAAAAGGCATGGCATCGTAAAGCGCCGAGTTCCAGTCATCCCTGTTCGCGAGAATGACGGTCAGCACGGCGCCGGTCTCGAGCTCAATCGGGTAGATGCTCCGGCGAAACCGGTCTTCCTGTTCGAGGGTCGCCGGTCCGTCCGCGATGACAAGGAGGTCATAATCCGAATCAGGCGATGCGTCACGCCGCGCGCGGGAGCCGTAGAGGACAAGATCGGCTGCGGGGTCTATCGCCTTAACAGCGTTGTTGCACCGGATAAGAATGGTTCGCTCTTCTTCTCCGGCCGTGGTATGTTCCATCAGCCGTTTCATAATTTGCCTTGATTATTAAACCACGTTTTGAGCTGTTCTGTCAAGCTGTCAGCGGGAGACAACACACGTTCCTGTTCTCCGGAAGGCAGGCCCATAATGCACTGCCGTTGTTTGTTGCGGACTGAGGCTGTACTTTTCACCGTTTGGGCATTTGAATAACGTTTGACCGCTTATTGTCCGACGTTTTTGTTTCCTTCGCCAGCGTCAGGAGACCCGGCGAGACGTTCCAGCGCTCTCCATTGTCTGCAAGGACCGTGACCGTCTTCTTGTTGTATTTGATCAGCACACCCGCAAGCGCCGGCCGGTCGTCGGGTCTGAAAGACACCCGGTCGCCGACCTTGAACTCCAGCATCTTATGGTGCGCGCGGGTCTGGCTCAGGAAACGCAGCCGCTCGATGATTCGGCGGTGGAGATCAATCAGTTCGTCCTCGCTCAGCGTAGTTATATCGATTTTCATTAACTACCTCCAGAACAGGAGTTTAGGCCGCTGGGGCCTGATGAACCTCTCCGACCAATTCTGACGGATTATAGTACAAGACCTTTTATTTATCAAGGTTTTTGGGCTTGAAGGTCACAGTGCAGTCGGCTTGGGCATGAGGTAATGCGTGTCCACGCTAGCGGAAGGGTGAGCAGGCTGGAGAGGCGCGGAATGAGGGTCTTTACAGCAGCGCGGTGCGCGGTGAGTGGAAGGGGCACTGAAACGGAGGCTTTTAGCAGGTTGTTATGTAAAGCCGGTTCTGACGAAAACGCACCCTAAAGGGTGCGACTACCACATGAAAATCAAGACGTTGACGTTGGTAGCCGTCCCGCTCAGCGGGGCTCAATTGTTTTTTTCAACAGCCTGTTAGAGGATATGCGGGAACGCCGGACCCGGCCGCGCGAACAGGAACCCCTGGCCGATCGTGATGCCGATCTTTTTCAGGGCCTCAAGTTCCTGCTCCGTCTCGATGCCTTCGGCGATCACCATGGACTGCATCTGCGTTGAAAGGCTCAGGATGGCCTTCATCAACTCCTGCTTCAGCAGATTTCTCTCGATCCCTCGGACCAGCGAGATGTCGAGTTTGATGAACTGGGGCTTCAGCTCCACCACGGTCTCAAGGCTCGAGAAGCCCGCGCCCGTGTCATCCACGGCAATGGCGAAGCCGAGATCAGTGTAATATTTCACGGCCTTATTGAAAAGTTCATAGTTCTCGATGGCCTCGCGCTCGGTGATCTCGAAAACAATGTTGAAGGGGTTGACCTGAAGTTCGTCAAGCAGCGATTTCAGATAATCGTCCCGGAACTCCGGATCGAGGACCACGGAGGGAAGGCAGTTGATGAACAGCTTATGACCGGAAGGCAATCCTTTCGCGTTCTGGAAGGCCTTCCTCCGGCACAACCGGTCAAGCTCGAAAAGAAGGTCAGACTCGGCGGCGGCATCGAAGAGAATATAGGGATTTTCGAACTCCGTGCCCTCGGGTCCCCGGGTCAGCGCCTCGTAGCCGATGATCTCGTTCCGGGAAAAATCGACAATGGGCTGAAAGATCGTCCTGATACTCTCTTTCAGGATGAGTTCCTGCAGTTTTTCCTTGTACCGCATGACGCGCCTGAACTCATAGAATCCGGCCATGTGGCGCGCGTCTTCGATCAGGTTGTTCAGGAGCCGTTCGTCCCGCACGAGGGGATTATGAATGACTACGGCGTAGCCTACCGTTATCTTGGGGCTGCCGCGCAGATAGGTGAACGTGACGGGAAATATCCGCTGGTTCAGGTATTCCATGACCCGCTCGGCGAGCGATTCGATATCAGAGTGGCAGAAATCCTTCTGGTCCCGCTTGTTGGAAAGGAAGACGGTGAACTCGTCGCTCCCCGCATTGTTCGAGACGATGATGTCCGTCTGGCGGATGTGCGTTCCCCGCATCTCCACGATGATCCTGTGGATGCGCCGCATGATGTCAAGGTAGATCTTCTTGCCGCACAGCCCTTCGATCTTGTTGATTCCCGAACAATTGATATAGAGGGCGGAAAGGGAGAGGTTGCGCGCCAGGAGTGCGCCGACCTCGGGGAGGGTCTCCTGGTAGGAGGGGATTATGTCTTTCAGGATCTCCGTCTCTTCCATAACAGTTTCTGCTCCTTTGTGAAACCGGCCTGTCAGCGATGCCGCCTCCCCCCGAGACGATGCCGCAACCGTACTGCTTCCCGGCCGGATCCCTTGCAAGTATAGCAACTTTTTTTATTATTTTCAAATTTATTTATTTTTTATGTCGTTGGTCTAGCCTGAGCAGGCCCGCAGCGCAGCCAGGAAACAGGATTCAACAGATTGTGACAGGAGGATGTTTGAACCGAGAAACGGCCCTTGGCCGCAGATTAAACCAGGCATTCGGACAGAAAGAGCCTTCGCCCTAACAGGCTGTTGAAAAAACCTGCAACGCCCCGCCGAGCGGGACGGCTACCAACACCAACGTCTTAATTTTTCACGTGGTAGTCGCACCCTTTAGGGTGCGTTTTTGCCAAAACCGGCCTTTTTCAACAACCTGCTAAAGGAGATTCTTTTTCAACAGTAAAAGAGCTTCTTTCTGTTTTTATCCGATGTTATCAGATTTTATCCGCGTCCAAATGCTCTTTTCAGGTTAAATACAGAAGGGGGAGTGAATCAGAAACTATACTTCACCTCAAGGAATACCCGGTCGTTCTTGCCGATGTTCCGGAATTCGGTCCGGTTCCCTGAGCCGTAGTTCACGACCCCGCCGGTGAGGGCAACAGCGTCCGTCAGTTCATATTCCACCTGGAGCCGCTGCACCTTGCCGTCCCTGCCGTTCCAGCCGCTGGTCAGGGCCAAAAGCATAAGATGCACCCTGTCGTTCAGAAAATCCCGCTGGAACCGGAAGGCTGTCTGGACCTCGTCCTGCCTGGTCGAGTCCGGGGCTGTTGATATGGCTTCATCGTAGTCAAGAAGATGCCGGTTCACGGCCTCGAGGGAGACAGTGGTCTCGTTGAACCCCGTGTACTCAACGCCGAGGAGCACGTCAGCGCGTTCAAAGGTTCGGTAAGGCAAAGCGTAAAACTGCAAACCCGAAAAATATGCGCCTTCGGACTTCAACAGCCAGTTGCCGAGCGCCACATTCACTGCCGTTCCTGCCATGGTGACGCGGTTATGCACGAACTCGAACACCGGCGGCCCTGGTGGGATGAACCGGGCTGACGGCCGGTCATCAAAGATCCGGGCAAGGTAGAAGGAGATGTCCCATCCTGTCAGGATGCCGTTCAGGGCAACGGCATATTCCGTGTTGCTTCCGCCGTCATCGGGAATGACTTCCTGAGGCGTCTGGGTGGAAGGATAAAAGTCGCTGCCATAGACAGGATTCTTGTTGAACCGAATCTCGGGAATCGCAATGGCAGTCACGTTCCACTTGCCTGCGTACCAGTCAGCGCGGGCCATGGTGAGCGGAAGGCGAAGGTCCTCGATGTCCACCATACCGGGTTCGCGGTTGTCCAGGGGGTTCAGCACATCGGTGACACGGAGGTTGTCCGATTTGCCCCAGACCACGATCTGGCGGCCCAGCTTCACATCAAGCGACGGCAGCACCTTGCCCCTGATGAATGCCTCGCGTAGCTCCGCCTCGCTCTCCAGGGAGCTGATCACCTGGTCCGTGTAGTGATCCCGGCCGTTGATGCTGTAGGCCCCATCATAGAATCCCCTGCCCCGCACATTGACGTCCCAGGACTTCGAGAGCTTCGCGTCCAGGTTCAGGTCCAGCGTGAAACGAAGGCGCGACAGACCGCTGTAGTCCGTTCCTGATGATGACTGATGCTGATGGATATTGGACGTCAAGGAGAGGGCTACTGAGCCGTTGAGGTCAACCTTCGAAGCCTGCGCCGGCTCGGTAGGCGGCTCAGGCTTGCTGACGGCCTTGCTATCGTCGAACCCCCCAAGCACGTCGTCGAGGGAAGATTCCTGCGCTGAACCCAGGCCGGGGGAAAGGAGCAGCACGACGACAAAAGCTGCGACCGAAAAGACGCGGAGTATCAGCCGCGAATTGGCGCGAATGGACGCGAACAGGCCATGAGACCCCGATGATCGCTGAAAATTATTTATCCGAACTTCGATTCCGCATTCCGCATTCCGCATTCCGCACTCCGCACTCCGCACTCCGCACTGCTCTTACAGTCCCTTCTCAAGCCTTCTGACCGTAAAGAGGTCCGGGCTGTGCTGCTGGTTGAACTTCACATTGCTGTAGCTCAGGATCGTTTTGTGCAGCGTGATCTTGCCCTGCTTCGTGGTCATCTGGAGTTCCGTGGCCACCCAGGTCTTGTCGATCAGCTCCAGCTTGGTCACTTCCATATACTTCAGGCGGTCGCTCTCGCTCACCCAACTGACTGCCCGGATGACCACGTAGTTGTCCTGCCGGACGAACAGCACGGACTTGGTGTATCCTGTCTCGTCGATCACTTTCTTCGTGCGCGGCAGGGCCTGGATAAGCCAGACCTTTTTCCCGTCAACCTCGTCCTCTTTCAGCATCGTGTAGTCATAATCCGTCAGATTTCGCGAAGTCATGTCGGAATAGTTGAAATCCGACCCCATGAAGCTGCCGCTCTTATCACTCGAAGCGATCCGCTTGGTCTTTCTGAGCGCCGGGAGATAGAGCCACTGGTCATCGTCCTTTGCGGGATCGTCAAAGTCATAGGTGAGGAACCCCGTGTCCTTCACGTCAGGAGGGGAGATGAAGAACATGATCCGGTAGGTGTCCTTGCCGAAGTCCTTCATGCGGGCCCGGATCTCGCGCACCCTCTTGCTGCCGTGTTTGTCGATCAGCGTCATCTGCATGTCCGACAGGCCGTTGTCGCCGTCGTCCCGGGCGTCCACCTTCTCCATGATGGCCCGCGCCTTCGGGTCATCCGCTGCCCCGGCCATCACCGGTATCATGACCGCCGTGAAAAACGACAGCAGGATAACACTCCCGAGCATCTTTCGTTTCTCGCCCTTGATCATCTGCTCCTCCTCACGCCTAACGCCTCTCGGCATCTGGCACTCCTGACACCTCTCGGTTGTAAATGCTCCCCACTCCGCACTCCCCACTCCGAACTGAATCACTCCCATTCCTTCGGCTTGTGGATCACCATCATCAGCGCCGGCCCGATCAGGAAATCAGCGAGCAGCGCCGTCACGATCGTGAATCCCGTGAGCAGGCCGAAATTGAACAGGTTGTTCATCGATGCGAGCATGAAGATGAAAAAGCCCAGGGAGAGCACCACGCTCGTCACGAGCATGGCCCGCCCCGTGGTGAGCAGGGTCTTTCGGACGGCCTCGCGCGGATCGTGCAATTCATGATAGTAGCGTCGGAAATTGTGCATAAAATGAATGGTGTCGTCCACGGCCAGACCGATGGCGATGGATCCGATCAGCATGGTGAACATGTCCATGGGCATGTCCAGAACGCCCATGACGCCCATGGTCAGGATGATCGGCGTCAGGTTCGGGATCATGCTCGCCAGACCCATCCGGACGTTGCCGATGAACAGCACCATCATGAGGGTGATGACGACGCCGGCGATGACGTAGCTCCGGGCCGCACTCAGCATGGCGGCATGGACCGTGGCGCCGAAGAGGGGGATCATGCCCGTGACGGTGATCTTCGCGTCGTCGCCGAAGGCCTTCTTGAACCGCTGCTCCATGTCGCTGATAAAGCCCCGGTACAGCACCGCGTCCAGCCAGGGGACCTTGACGGTCAAGCGGGACTTGGTGAACTGGCTGTCCACGGAATCCTCGAGGTCGTCGGAGCCGGAATTCTCGAAGAGCAGGAACTCCTGGGCGATAAGCCGCTCGTTCTGCGGTATCACATGGTGCTCTTTCCGGTTCTCGTTCAGGGCCTGGTTGATCTCTTTCAGCATGTCCGCCACGGACAGCGTCTTGCCCACGAACAAAGGGCCTTCATTGATCGCTGCGACCTCCTTGCCCAGGGCCTCAAGGCGGTTCAGGTTCGCCGGATCATAGAGGCCGTTCACCTTTTTCGTGTCCGTCACGACCTCGAGAGACACAGACCCCTTCAGCTCCCGGTCAATGATCGCGGTGGCCTCTCGCACGGGCATACGCTTGTTCAGCCAGGTGAGCGGATCGTGCGAGAACCGTATCTGCGTGGCGAAAAAGCTTGCAACCCCGATCACCATGAAGCTGCCCACGAGGATCGTTTTGGGATAGCCCGTCGAAAAATTCGCGATTCGCATCAGAATCCTGTCCATCAATGCCTGGCGCGCCTTGTCTTCCGGCTTGTCCTTGATCTTCAGGGTGATCAGTGACAGCAGCGCCGGCAGCAGCACGATGGTATACAGCAGCGAGATCATGACCCCGATGCTGGCGAAGATCCCCAGATCCGCAATCGGTGCGATCTGGGCTGTTGCAAAAGAGGCAAGGCCCGCGGCCGTGGTGACGCTCGTCATGATGATGGCAAGGCCGGAATGACCCAGGGCATGGACGATGGATTCTTCCTGGCTGCCGGTGCTCTGGAACCGGTGGTAAAAGATGGCAAGTACGTGCACTGCCGCCCCCACGCAGACGGCGAGCAGGAAGGACGGCAGGATCTGGGTCGGCAGTTTGATGGCCGTTCCCGTCAGCCCCATGAGGCCTACGGTGGAAAGGAGCGTCAGTATCACGATCACCAGCGGCAGGAACACGCCTGACAGACGGCGGAACAGAAGGTACAACACCGTTCCGATGATCAGCAGGGCCATGGCTATGAACTTGCGCATGTCCTTCATCATGGTCTGCTTGAGATCATGAGTGACCACGGGCGAGCCGGCAACATAGAGAGGAAAATCCTCGCCCTGGAACCGTGCAACAACTTCCCGCACGGCTATCACGACCTCTCCGTTCTCCTCGTCGGTGAGATACTGCCGCGCCGCTGTTGACGGCTCCACGGCATCGTCGAATCCTCCGAGCTCATCGATCTCGTCGCCTCTCGATGAATAGCTGTTGGTCTTGATCAGCACGGTCGTGAAGGTGCCGTCCTCGGAGATGAGCATGTTCCGGTAGATGGGGTTGGCCAGCACGCGCGCCTTCAGCGCGGCCAGGTCGTTCGCGTTCTTCGGGAAGGTTTCGAGCAGGTCCTCGACGGTCAGCTGGTCATTCACCCCTCGCGTGTTGCGGGCGTTCACAAGGCTCGTAATATCGTCCATGTGCGGAACGCTTTCTACAAGATCGTTATGGAAGGCTTCAAGCTTTCTGAGGAATTTCAGGTCGAAGATGTCCGGCGGTTTGATGGCGATGATCACCATCTCATCACGGCCGAACTGATCGCGAAAAGCGTTGTACTGGATGAGCGCCGGGTCCTTTTCGTGCAGGAACCCCTCGGTCGATGTGTCTATCCTGACCTTGGGAAGCTGGGAGGCCATCCCGGCGATGATGACCAGCATGACGAGCAGGGTCTTGATCCGGTTGCGATACACGAACCGGCCGAAACCCTCAAAAGAACGTTCAACACTATGCCTGATATCCGACAGCATAAAGCCTCCTGTATACATGAAGTACGGTATTATAGTAGAAGGTCGGACTCATGGCAAGTGTTTCATTGTTCGGAAACATTGTTTGAATGGGGCTGAAAAAACGCTTATTACCTCCCCGCGCCTGCCTCCTTCAATGCATCCAGTCGCGCCTTGATGCGGTAGCGATAGGACGCTGGAATTCCGTCTATTGCCATAGCCCGGGAATACACAGAAACCGCACCTTTTCTATTGGCATTCTTTTCATAGATCTCGCCAAGCAGAAGGTATGCATCAGGATAAGCCGGATGAGCGGCGATGAGGCCTTCCAGCGTTTTCGCTGCGTCGCCCGATGCGCCTGCTCGGTCCTGGTAGAATGCAAGCGTGTATGCATACCGGGGTTCCCCGCGCCGAATATCCACAGCCTTCCGGCACCAGGTAATTGCCTCGGCACGACGGTCCTGAGCGGTAATGATGCAAAGATTATATGCCGCCTGGGCCATCTGCGGGTCAGTTTCGAAGGCCTTCCTCAGGTGCTTCTCCGCTCCAGCAAGGTCCTCCTTCTCGGCCCTCAGCAGGCCCATGTTGAAATTGGCTGCTGCGTGGTCCGGCGCGGTCTTGAGCGCCTTTCGGAGCGCCTCTTCCGCCTTTCCGGGCTCGCCCATCCGTGCATGGGCCATGGACAGGTTTACCATGGCCATCACCGCGCGGGGCTCGAAGGTGAGCGCGGCTTGATACGATGCTGCTGATTCCCCGAGCTCTCCCCGGTTGAGCTGATAGTTGCCGAGGTTGTACTGGGACGTCCACAGGTCGGGCCGCGCCAGGAGATATTCCATATATTCCTTATTCACCCGGTCAAGGCTCTCCGCCTCATCGGGCTTGAACATTTCCTTCGGGTACCCGGCAAACCCTTCGGCCGCGCGCACGCGCACCACCCGATAATCATCGGATGCCGCCTTGAGCAAAGCACGAGCCGTCTCGGCTGAAGGCCGGAGGCTGATAGCCGCTGCCGCCGAGGAGCGCACCAGAGGCGAAGGGTCCTTCAGTGCCGTGAGCAGCGCAGGATACACTCGTTCATCCTCTGCCGGCATCAGCAGCCTGATCAGCGACGCGGCAGCGACCTCGTCTCGATCTTTGCCCTGGATGTACTCAAGCATCTCAGGCAGTCTGTTCCAGTTGCGCTTTCGCGCTGCATCGATCAGGCCCGCACGCTTGAGCATTGGCGCCTGATAGTCCCGGGAACGCCATGAACGGACATGCTTGTCGGCCCAGACCGCATCCTTGTCTTTGTGGCAGATGTTGCAGGCGTTGGGCGACTTGAACTCCAACGTCGCCGCAGGCGTCGGGGGTCGCATGGAATGGTCGGTCCGCTGCATGCGCGCAAAGGACGTCATGGGCATGTGGCAGGAGATGCATGTGCTTCCTGCGCTGCCGGGCTGGTGGCGCGTGTGACCTGACGGCTCCTTCACACGTTCCGCGTGGCAGGGCAGACAGGCGTTGTTCGCCGTCTTCTCTGTTGCGAAGCGGTAGCGGCCGCTCGAAGTATGGCAATGCATGCAGTCCATCTTGCCGCCTTTTGCGCAGGGGCTCATGAGCCACGTTGTATAAGTATAATTTTCGCCGAGATCGCGCCCGTCAGGATGGAAGTCAGGGTCCTCCAGGGTTACGACGTCAAAATGATCAAAGAAACGTTCGCCCGGCATGAAGGTCGCGGTAAGCGGGACCATCTTTGCGTGGCAGCTCGCGCAGAGGTCGTTCCGCTGCGCTGTGGTCATGGTCTTTGTCCTGATGATCCTGAGCTCCGGCAGCGGCTGTCCCTTCGGTGTCTGCCGCGCAATGCGATTGTGCTCTTCCGCCGGACCGTGGCAGGTCTCGCAGTTTATGCCGGGCTCCGTCCAGGTCGATCGATAGGTCCCCGTCGTGGGGTCGTAGTTGCTCGAAAGCTGGCTCACATGGCAGCTATGGCAGGCGGAGTTGAAGGTATAAGCCCACTCTTTCCAGTTGATCGCCTCGTCCGCGCGCCGCTCTCCGGGAAAATGGCGCACCCCGCTTCCTGCCGTATCGAACCATTCTTTTTTCTTCACATCGTAGGCAACCGGCAGGGTCTGGAGGCGGCCCTTGTCGAGAAGCGCATGGAAATAATACACGTTCTTCCCGCCCGTGACCTGCGCAATCGGGTATTTCTTCTTCCCCTTTGGCCCGCTCTCCAGAACATGACCACCCTTCGGGCCGATGTCCGCGCGGTATCGGAACTTTCCGATAACGATGTCTTTCTTCTGCGGCAGCAGCTCCTTCCGAGCAAACTCCGCCGTATAGGGCTGCATGGCAAGCCCATGTCGCGATGTTGCCCAGAGCTGGTGGAACTTCTCATGGCATTCCTTGCAGCTCGCCGAGCCGGCGTAGGTGGAGGGGAGGTTTTCTTTGGCTATGGCCTGCGTGGAAGCGGCCAAGCACAGAATGATCAGAATTGCATAAATTCTCATTATTAATCCTTTCCATTCTCCATAACGACTTCCGCATCCATCTCGAAGAGCAACTCCGCCCGGCAGATGTCCGCGACAACGCAGACCGCGGGGAATCGGATAAGGCCCCGAGCGGCGATGATCTCCCGGAACAGTTCAGCGTGCTCCGGCCGCTCCACAAACACCGTTGCAGCGGCTATGTCCTTGAGGCCCGCACCTTCCCGGCAAAGGAGCGCCTCAACCTGGTCAAGGGTGTACTCGATCTGGGAACGTGCATCGCCGTGATAGAGGCTTCGCCCCTGCGCGTCAATGGCCGCCGTGCCCGAGATCTGGATGGTCGTCACATCGGACTCGCGAATCAGCACGCCGCGCGAGAACGCAGAACCGTAGCAGAAGGCGTCGAGCTGACCGGCATTGCTCAGTTGCTTCACAAAAGGCCGGCTATCTGCAGGTCCCGTGATTGCCATGAGGTCCATGGTCGCCGCGCTCTTCTGGGGGCTCCGTCCGCCCACACCGGTGCTGGCCGGGAGCAGGAGCTCCCCATCGCTGAAAGGCGGCATAATGCCGAACTCGCTGTATTTGGAATTCCTGACCTCGTTGAACGCAGAGTACCAATCGAGTATATCGGAAAGATAAAACCAGGTGCGCACCACGTCGCGATAGGATGCCCCCTGTTCGCGCAGGATGCGTTCAGCGCGCTCGATGACTTGCTGTGCCTGGACTGCCGGGGAATATTTTTTAGATTCCTCTCCCTTGATGGGAGAGGTTAGGTGAGGGTGAGCGAAGAATTGCATATTCTGGAGAACAATAAACTCGGCCCAGTTCCTGCGCCATCCCCTGCCGCAGGGAAGGCCTTTATCTAATATGGTCCAGACATCTTCCGCACGCGCTGGAACGATGGCCCGGATAATGACTCCGGTAAAGCCCACGCCGTCAGGCGAGGCGCCTTCGATGTAGGTGACAGGCCCTTCTGATGAGATGTCCTGCGTCTCAAGGGCATGCTTCCTCGCTGCCATGACCTCCGCTTCCGCATCGAGGCTCCCGAAGATGCGCTCATGCACGATCTCCGCACCCCGCTCGCGCAGGACTGCGGCGATCTGGGTGTAGACATCCGCTTCGGCTGGAGAAAAGCCAGAAGGGGAGGCGGTGAGGAAGAGTTGGCCATTTCCAGCCTCTGCGATGTGGATGTCTGTAGTTGATCGGGGTTTCAATATTGTAGACTTATTCATTATTCAGATAAAAAAGAGGCAAGAAAATTTTCATTTTCTTGCCTCGCGTAACAGAACGCCTAAACAATTAAAAAGATGAAGCGCTAAGGGTATATCTATTCATTCATCCTGGCCTTACATTGATATTGAAAAGCACGTTTCCAAAGATTTTCAACTACTGTCTTATGTTCGGCAGATAGCAGTGATTTTTTGCAGGCAAGATAAGATTTTTCGCAATCTACTTCTGTTAAACTTGTAATAGAATCTGTTGTATACAGATACAGAGGCCTACAGTTGCACCTGTTAGGCACGAGGTTATCCTTGTTGCAGAGGTTTGCGTTTTCTTCTTCCTTTAAATTACTTGACAAGTCGTAGAATTCCAATACCTCAAAAATATCGGCATCACTATTCGTGCTGGTAGTTCCATTATTAAGGCGGCTAAAAAATATTTTATATTTGGTGGGATCAATCGGGCTATCGGCCGACGGTATTGAAACATTCGACCTGATCGCAAACGGATGGCTGTCCTGGCTGTCCTCTTTGCTACAGACACCACTATCGTCCCATAATACGCAAATGGGATGATTACCAAACCACGATATTTGTATGTCTTTATCCGAGCTGGCTCCATTTCCCAGAACAGATGAAATATCTTTGCCATCGACTTCAATATCATAGTTAGTTGTCTTAACCGTAGTAGGATTGGTAGTATTTTCAACGATGCCCCCCGCCGCCTTGATAAGCGTCGGGAAAATATCCATCATATCCGCGAGCTGAATCGATGTATTAGATTTACCGGGAGCCGGCCATATGCCAGGCCAGCGGGCGATAAAGGGAACTTTCACGCCTCCCTCATAGGTGAACTTTTTCCCGCCTCTCAGGTCACCAGTGCTGCCAGACCGAAGCGGCCAAAATTCATTACCATCACTCATAAAGGGACCATTATCGCTCGTGAAAATAACGATAGTATTATCTCTAAGATACTTTTTCGTGCCAGGGTCAGGATTTCTCGGGTCTTCTGTTTCATCAAGTACTTTCAGAATGTCGCCGACGTTGGTATCTATTTCATGAATAACGTCTGCATAGACGATGCCCATATCAATCTCACAGTTCGCCACACAGAGCGAATAGGTTTTAGTATCCGTACTTATTCCTTTGCAGCCACCATCTGCTGGTGTCTTCTCTTCACATTTGGCTTTAATTGCGCTGTCTTGATTAGTTGGCAGGTGAATGCGCATAGGCGTATGAGGGGCAAGGTATCCAAGATACAGGAAAAAAGGCTGTTGAGTATCTCTTACCATGTTCCCCGTCGTAGCCTCCGAATTAGCGATATATTCTTTTGCCCTGTTGGTGAGAATTTGTCCCAGGGAAATCTCCTTTTGCTCCGCAGCAACGGCTGAAGAGCTGCCTTTAGAAAATTTCCAGAATCCATTCCACACGAACAGCTTAGTAGTAGTAGTATTTGTATACAGTGAATAATCAGGATCAGTATCTGGAAATGTGCCAGCGAGCGTATAATTATTCAGAGCCGGATTACACTCACTAATGTTGATGTTGTATTTATTCGGGTCGGTATCGTCTATAACATCATATTGATCAGGTAAATTGTTATCTCCCAGGAAGGAGTAATCAAGGACTCTACCAACATAATGCCATGTGGTTGCAGACAGTGTCTTTTTATTCGAGTAATTTACATATTTTTTAGCCAAGCAAAACCCCTTGTGTCCATAATGGACGCCAACGGGAAGCATATAATTATACTCGAAACCTTGATTCCATGAATTGTTCTCCTTCCCGGTAGTTACAGTAGTTACATCTGTCCCCCAGCTCAGGTTCCATTTTCCAACGATAGCAGTGTTGTATCCGGCGGCAAAAAGGACTTCGGCCAAGGTTGTTTCCGCCTCCTTCAAGTAGGTAGTATTCGACGCCGCGTCTGTGGCGCCGGTGCGCCGAGGATCACGGCCGGTCATCAAGGCGGCTCGAGAGGGCGTGCAGAGCGGCGTTGGGGTATAAAAATTGGTAAGAGTTACACCGGAACTCGCCAATCTGTCGAGTCGCGGAGTGTTAGATTTCAATAACTTGCAGCCGATAAGTTCTGGTGTCAGCACACATTGGCTGTCGTCTTTGCATTGAGCACCAAAATCGGAGGTGTCGCATATGGCCGTTTCCTTCAGACATGCTGCGCTCGCCGGATTATTTCTACACAAATCCCCCCACCCCATGTCATCCATGTTGATAATAATAATGTTTGGTTGTATGGCATATGCCTGGGACGGCTGCAGAAATGCGGCAACTCCAAAAAGGATGCATGCGCAGACCGCAAAAACGGCAAACTTACAAAACGAGTCCTTTCTCATGTTCTTCTCCTTTGCAAGATAAACTGATAAAAACTTATACTGATTACTGTAATCGGGAAATGATTAAAGCGGGAATGTGGAAATGCCTGTAGCTGACATGAGCTGACCCGATGTTCAGGCATGCGCCCGAAGGCCGCGCCTGATAAAAAGGTCAACCTGGGACCAGAGGCTAACATAAAATTGCACATATTGTCAACAAATTATTTCGGTGATTTTTTGGGAGAGAACAGGGGCAAAATACGTAATAATCGCGGAGAATTCGCGCTTTTTCTTCACGCCTTCATGCGCCTTCTTCCCGCACAAAAAAGCTCCCGGCACAGGAAGATTCGCATACACGAAACCGCGCTACTCACTCAGCAGGCAATCAAAACTGGGCGAACTGGACCTCTACGAGAAAGGTGATGGCCGAGACGGATGTGCGGTCTCGGAACTCATTTCGCGGCCAGGAAATCTCAGGCTCGATCTCGTAGAAAAGCCAGGACCGGAAAAAGTTCCTGCGATACCGCGATCCCACGCGGAAGTTATTCCATTGCGCTTCCGGCCGCGTCGGCATCCAGGCGCTGATATCGAGCGAGATGGCGTCCTTCGGCGAGAGCTGGCGATAGAGGCTCAGCTCCGACACCCAATCCACACCGACCCGGTTCTCCACATAGGTGGCGGAATTGCTGAACCGCAGCAGAGTGGCGGCGCTGATCGCATATTCCAGATCGAGACGGCTCGTTTCCTTGAAGCCTTCATTGTCGATCCAGAAGGCGTATTCAGTGAAACGGAGGAGCATCTGCTCACTGAAAGGGATCGTATACCGGTAGCGTGCCTTGACGATGGGCTGAGGAGGAATCCTGAGGCGCACGGTGACGCCAAAGTCCAGCTTGGCTTTTACCCGATCGAAAATATCATACAGAAGACCCACATCGGTCCGCTTCTCGTCCTGTGTCGCCGTAGTGATCAGAGGAGGAACGGTCCCGCCTACGGAAGCTGCGGTGGGATCATCGGCGTTCTCGCGGCTCACAACAATCCGCAGTTTTTTCTTGAGCTGCGGCATCCGGACGCTGGCATTGAAATTCGTCCTGAACTTCAGATCTTCGTCCTCGCTCCACCGCATGCCGTTCCGCCAGCGCACGAAGACCCCGGCCGGCCCTTCTTCCAAAAAACGCCGGTCGCCGAAAAATCCGTCGAACCATACTGCAGGCGCAGAGAAACGTCGCGCCAGAAACCCGTGCCACCGGTCGAAAAAAGCCTGCTCCTCGGTATCGACCTCCTCTGCTGTCGTGGCAGTGCAAAGGTTCGCCTCATCTTCTCCGACTGCTGGGGATCCAGCCGATTCCTGCCTGCTGCTGGACGCGGCGCCTTCCTGGACCGCTTCATCATTGGTATCGCTGGGCAGGCAAAGGGCTTCTTCCGGCTGCGGCGAATGCGCCTCCAGGCAGAACCCGGGTGTTGCAAAAGCGCAGCAGAGCCAGGCAATGATCGCACACCCGATGTAATATTTAATTTTTTTTAGGAATATGGGCATGAAGAAAGAATATCCTGGGTCCGGACGGGCCGGGAACAACTGAGCGCTCATTTATTTCTTTCGCTGCACCAGCTCCTTTGCAGCAGCTATGACCTGGTCAGGCGTAAAACCGAATTTCTTCTGAAGCTCCTTGAGCGGAGCAGAGGCGCCAAAGGTCTTCATGCCAATGATCCGTCCCTCAGGTCCTGCGTAGCGCTCCCATCCCAGGGTGGATGCCTTTTCAACGGCAACGCGCGCCTTGACCGCGGGCGGCAGGACGCTTTCCCGATAGGCCTGGTCCTGCTTGTCAAAAAGCTCCCAGGACGGCATGCTCACCACTCGAGCCCTGATCCCATCCTTTTTCAATTGCTCATAGGCATCCACGCAGAGCGTTACCTCGCTGCCTGTTGCGAGGAGCAGGACGTCCGGCGCCCCGCCGGCATCAGCCAGCACATACGCGCCCCGCGCAAGACCCGCTGCCGGCGCATACCTGCTCCGGTCGAGCGTGGGCAGGGCCTGGCGGGAAAGGATGAGGGCCGCCGGCTCATGCCGGAGCTGCATGATCACGCGCCAGGCCTCCACCACTTCATTGGCATCAGCCGGACGCATCGTGATCATGCCCGGAATGGCGCGGAGGGACGCGAGATGCTCCACGGGCTGGTGCGTAGGGCCGTCCTCGCCCACGCCGATGGAATCATGGGTGAAAATGTGGATGACAGGGATCTCCATCAGCGCGCCCAGCCGGATCGCAGGGCGGGCATAATCGCTGAAGATCAGAAATCCCGAACCATAGGGCCGGACCTTCGAGAGGGACAGGCCGTTCAGCACCGCTGCCATGGCATGCTCGCGCACGCCGAAGTGAAAATTCCGGCCTGTCTGATTATTCGCCGACAGCGTGCCGGCGCCTTCGAATTTCAACGTGGTTTTGGTCGAGGGTGCAAGGTCTGCCGAGCCGCCCATGAGCCAGGGCACGTTCTTCGCAACGGCATTCAGCACCGCACCGGAGGAATCGCGGCTCGCCACTCCCTTTGCGTCGGGCGGAAAGGCCGGCAAATCGCGGTCCCACCCGTCAGGAAGCTCGCGATGCTGCATACGGTGATGCTGCTCGGCCAGCTCGGGATGCTTCTTTTTATACTCCTGGAAGAGCTGCATCCAGTCTGCACGCAGCTTCCGGCTGCGGGCGCCGATGCCTGCCTGGAAGTGTTCGCGCACGCCTTCAGGCACGAGGAACGTTGCCTCTTCCGGCCAGCCGTAGAATTTTTTCGTTTCCCTGATCTCCTCATCGCCCAGCGGTTCGCCGTGGGCCGCGGCCGTGCCCTGCTTGGTGGGCGCGCCGTAGGCGATATGGCTGTCCACGATGATCAGCGTGGGCCGGTCAACCGTGTTCTTGAAGATCGTAAAGGCCCGGGCCAGCAGGTCCAGGTCGTTGGCGTCGCCGACACGCGTCACGTTCCAGCCATAGCCGGTGAAGCGCGTTGCCACGTCCTCACTGAAGGCAAGCTCGGTCCCCCCCTCAATGGTTATCCTGTTGCTGTCGTAGATCCAGCAGAGGTTCGAAAGCCCCAGATGTCCCGCGAGGGAGGCTGCCTCGGCTGAGAGCCCCTCCATCATGCAGCCGTCGCCGGCAAGGGCATAGACATCATAGTTGAACAGCTCGAATCCGGGGCGGTTGAAATGACCTGCCATCCACCGTCCCGCAATGGCCATGCCGACGCTGTCGGCAACGCCCTGTCCCAGGGGGCCCGTGGTGGTCTCCACTCCCGAGGTCCAGCGGTACTCAGGATGGCCCGGACATTTGCTGTCGAGCTGCCGGAATCGCTTGATATCGTCCAGGCTCACCGAGAGACTGCCGAGCACCTCATAGCGGGGGTCAACGGCCTTCACCCCGGCAAGATGCAGCAGGGAATAGAGCAGCATGGACGCATGGCCTGCCGACAGCACGAAACGGTCGCGGTTCGACCAGATGGGATCTTCGGGGTCATAACGCAGGAAGCGCTGCCACAGACAGTAGGCCACCGGCGCCATGGCCATGGGTGTGCCGGGATGGCCCGAGCGGGCCTGCTGCACCGCGTCCATGGAGAGCGTGCGGATGGTGTTGATGCAGAGCGTATCGATCTGTTCCGGGGCCGGCATGGTTGATCCTCCTGAGCGGGCGATATGCGCTGTCTTAGTTCCGCACGACCAGCACAGGCACCTTGGTGTCCTTATGGATCACACCGAAGGCAACGCTTCCGAGCACAGCGGCCTTGAGCGCGCTCTTCCCGCGGGAGCCGATCACGATCAGGTCCGCCTTTGAACGCCGTGCCTCCTTTACGATCTCCTCTACGGGATGGCCGTATTTGATCACCTTTTTCGCACGCACCTTCTTCTTTGCACCGGCCGCAACAGCCTGGCCGAGGTACTTTTCCGCCGCCTGCTTCAGGTACTCCTCCACGGGCATCCTGATCTTTGTCGGCGTCGCCGACGAATGGATGGTCTGGGCCACCAGGAAGCTCCTGTCGATAACAGACAGCACCAGGAGCGACGCGCCGGCCTGGCCCGCCAGGCCCACCGCGTAATCCACCGCCTTCATTGCCTGCTTTGATCCGTCCGTTGCTACCAGTATCGTTTTGATCATGACGATCACTTCCTTTCCGCACGGCCTCCGCGGAACCTGTTCAACAGGGCCGTGACTCTCCAGGATTATGACAGGGACAGTCCCCCTAGAATCCAAGGGGACTGTCCCTTTTTACGGCTGTTTTCCTGCTCACTTCAGCTTCACCCGGGCCTTCTTCAGCATCCGGTCCGGCTGATACGATGACTTGAACACGCGCAGGTTCTCCTTGTTAAGGTCCTGCTCCAGGTTCAGAAACTCGAACTGTTCGGGCAGCAGCCCGGCAAAGGTATGAAACATATACTGGTAGATCCCCTTAAACTTCGTCTTGGCCTTGGCAAAGTGCAGCACCACCATCTCACTGTTCAGCCGCTCGCCGATCACAAATCCCGCGACCTCATCATCGGCGTAGTACACCCCACCGCACAGCCCCAGCTCCTCGAACCGTTCAAGGGCCTCCCGGCAGGGATGATAATCGGTCCTGCCGGCCTCCTGTGGTGACGCCTTCTGCCATTCCTCAAGAACGGCAGCGGCATCTTCGATACGGTCCTTTGTCAGCCGGTGTGCCTCATGACGATGATGGTTCATGAACTGACTCAACAGGTTCCTCTTCTTATGCAGCCGCCTGCCGGGATAGGTGCTCATTTTTTCTACGGTATAGACATAGTCCGTGTCGCCCTTATTGTAGGCTACGTCGAATTCGTCTATGCTGAAAAGGTCCGTCCAGTGTTCAGGGACCGGGAACAAAAAATCGGCATGCCTCATCATTATCCTGAGATAGGCAGGGTCGAGCGAGGCCACGGGCGTTGTCGGCATCAGATAGGTCCGGCCGTCGTAGGAACGGCCCCTGATGAAAATCTCATCATCCAGAACGACCTCATAGGCATGGGCCGCCCGGAATAGATAGATATTCGCGAAACTGTACTCGGACAGGGGCAGGTTCAGCGC
>Ga0154442_1057_pt2 | contig 34835 bp, 26 predicted proteins | sample RifGroC2_FD_115946 | JGI IMG/M metagenome (GOLD analysis project Ga0154442, IMG submission 115946) | Nitrospirae bacterium GWC2_57_13
CAAGAGTCCGGCCGGCGCTCATCAATGGCATGCCAGGGACGTGAAGCCTGAACACATGATCCCCGACGCCCATGACCCGTCGAAGAAGCACCGGCCCATGATGACCACGGCCGACCTGTCGCTGCGCTTCGACCCGATCTACGAGCCCATTGCGCGCCGCTTCCACAAGGACCCGAAGGCCCTTGCCGACGCCTTCAGCCGCGCCTGGTTCAAGCTGACCCACCGCGACATGGGTCCCAAGGTGCGCTATCTCGGGCCTGAAGTTCCGGCCGAGGATCTGCTCTGGCAGGACCCGCTCCCTGTGGCCAAACATAAACTGATCGATAAGAAGGACATTGCCTCCCTCAAGAAAAAGGTCCTGGCCTCAGGTCTGTCGGTGTCGGAGCTGGTGTCCACTGCCTGGGCCTCGGCCGCCACCTTTCGCGGTTCGGACAAGCGCGGCGGCGCCAACGGAGGCCGCATTCGCCTGGCGCCGCAGAAGGACTGGGAAGTGAACCAGCCGGAGCAACTGGCCAAGGTGCTGGGCAAGCTCGAGACCATCCAGAAGGCCTTCAACAGCAGCCAGAAGGGCGGCAAGAAGGTCTCCCTGGCGGACCTCATCGTGCTGGCCGGCTGCGCAGCAATCGAGGCAGCGGCCAAGGCTGCCGGTCTTCGCGTGGAGGTTCCCTTCTTGCCTGGCCGCACCGACGCCTCGCAGGACCAGACCGATGTGAAGTCCTTTGCCGTGCTGAAGCCCGAGGCAGACGGTTTCCGCAATTACCAGGCGAAGGCATTCACCGTGTCGGCCGAGGAAATGCTGGTGGACAAGGCGCACCTCCTGACCCTCAGTGCGCCCGAGATGACGGTGCTTGTCGGCGGCCTGCGCGTGCTGGGCGTAAACGCGGGGGGGTCGAAGCACGGCGTCTTCACGAAACGGCCCGGCACGCTGACCAACGACTTCTTCGTCAACCTGATCGACATGGACACAGTATGGAAGCCCGTGTCCGATGCCCGCGACACCTTCGAAGGCCGCGGCCGCACAACAGGCGCGCTCAAGTGGACCGCCACCCGGGTCGACCTTGCATTCGGCTCCAACTCGCAGCTGCGCGCCCTGGCAGAGGTCTATGCGCAGGACGATGGGTCGAAAAAGTTTGTCAGTGACTTCGCCGCGGCCTGGAACAAGGTCATGAACCTGGACCGCTTCGACCTGGTCTGATCGGGGAGGCACGCTTCGCTTCACGAGGGGGCCAGCCCCCTCGTGTACGCCCCTAAAGCATGAGGGAATTTCTTTCCCTTAAACTCCCTTTGTTCGGCAAGCCGAACCCCTGACCCCAAGACTGCCAGTAGGGCAGGGCAGAAAATCACAATCCTTGATACATCGCCTGTAGAACTCCACCAGAGGATGAAATATCAGCGTAACATCCCGTCTTTGCGGGAGTTTCCCGTTTTTACCCCGTTAGAGAAAGCAGCCGATCATTACCGGTTGCGTGTTCACTGCCGCCATATATGTTCATGCCAATAATATTCTCTATTATACTATTCCAGGGGGATAGAACGGCTCTCCGCTTCGAGCAATAATAATCTTGACTTTGTGTTTTCTCGTATATAAAATAAGGTATGCCTATTAAGAGAAAACTGCTGAATGATCTCCAAGCTCATCTTCCCAAGAAAGAAATGACCCTTCTTGTCGGTCCCCGTCAGGCCGGGAAGACGACCCTGATGCTGCATCTCCAGGACGACCTGCAGAAGAAGGGCGATAAGACGCTGTTCCTGAGTCTTGATTACGAGCGCGACCAGCCCCATTTCGCGGACCAGGAGGCGCTCCTTTCCAGGCTGCGTCTGGAGTTCGGCGGCAGGAAGGGCTATGTGTTCATCGACGAGATCCAGAGAAAAGAGAACGCGGGTATCTTTCTCAAAGGTCTCTACGACATGCGGACGCCGTACAAGTTCATTCTCTCCGGCTCCGGCAGCGTCGAGTTAAAGGAGAAGGTGCACGAATCCCTCGCCGGCAGAAAGCGGATGTTCGAGCTTTCCACGGTCACGCTCGCGGAGTTCATCAATTACCGGACCGCGTACAAGTATCAGGACAGGCTTGCCGACTATTTCCGGATAAACAAATCCGAGGCGCAGGGTCTTTTGATGGAATACCTCAATTTCGGCGGGTATCCCCGGGTGGTGCTTGAGGACACCTCGAAGGAGAAGTCGGCGATCATCGACGAGATCTACCGGAGCTACATCGAGAAGGACATCGCCTTTCTCCTGCGCGTGGAGAGGATCGACGCATTCGGCAATCTGATACGCATGCTCGCCGACCAGATCGGCTTCCTGGTCAACCTCAACGAGCTTTCCTCAACAGCCGGGATCTCCGTACAGACCGTGAAAAACTATCTGTCCTACGCGGAAAAGACCTTCATCATCAGAAGGGTCACGCCCTGGTTCAAGAACCTGAGAAGCGAGATCAGCAAATCACCGGTGATGTACTTTAGCGACCTCGGCCTCCGGAACTTCGCGCTGCGCCGTTTCGGCAGATACACGGCGCTTCATGAAACGGGGTTCCTATTTCAGAATCTGATCCATCAACTGCTGTTCGAGAAGACGCAGGCAGAGGGAGGCACGGTCCACTTCTGGAGAACGAAGGACAAGGCCGAGGTGGATTTCATCATCACCGGCGCCGACGGCGTCATCCCCGTCGAGGTCAAATGCAGGGAGATGAAAGGCGGGGAGATCGGCCGTTCGCTCCGGGGATTTGTCGCAAAGTATAAGCCGAAGGAGGCGTGGGTCGTATCACTGGGAGCGCATGCAGAGGAGAAGCTGGAAAAGACGCGGGTGCGGTTCATCCCGTTTTATGGGCTGTTATGAGGGAATCATGACGGACAAGAAAGGAAAGTCGGCAATCATGACCACAAAAGCGAAACCCTTTAAACTGCTTCGCGAAAAAATGAGCCAGAAGGCGCGCGCAGCCGCAGAGAAGAAAACGCAGGAACTCGTGTCAGCGCTTACTGCAGGAGATGACCGCACTGATCAAATCAAGCGCACGGACCGGCGGCGGCAAATGAAAATCACGAAGTAGGCAGAGCGAGTTGTGATGAAACAAGGCTCTGGAGCCAATCCAGGGCCTTTTTATTTCACCGTTTTCGCATACCCTGCTTCGCGCCGGCACTATGCACTCGCTTCAATGTCTTTACCCCAGCCAAAATAGACTCGGACCGAAACAAAAATGCGGGCGAAGTCAGGGTAAAGATTCATGATTGGTGGAGAGGGGTGGGCACAAGAGTCCGGGTCGGAAAAATGAACACAGCTAAAGCAAAAAGAGCTAGCTTTCAAAGCTAACCCTTTGTAATTCTTGCTGCGAAAAATCGTTCGGATCCCTGAGCACAAGACTCTGGACAAATTCAACTGCACAATTACAGCACAATCCAAATGAAAAGGGATTAGCGAAGATCGCTAACCCCTTGATAGACTTGGTGGAGCTGAGGGGGAATCTCACTCGCTTCGCTTCACAAGGGGGCCAGCCCCCTCGTGAACTCCCCCAAACCCCCTGTGTTCGATCCCCCTCAGCAGAAATGAAAAAGGCTAATCCTGCGATTAGCCTTTTCAGAATGCTTGGTGGAGCTGAGGGGGATCGAACCCCTGACCCCAAGACTGCCAGCCTTGTGCTCTCCCAGCTGAGCTACAGCCCCACATGAGTTATTTCTTTTTTTGCAGAGCAATAATCTAACATTCGGCCCTGATGATGTCAAGAAAAAATGCGGATGCCCGCGATACCCTCAGTCGTTCTCCGCAAACCGGTATCCCACGCCCCGCACGGTCTCGATATAATGGCTGGCGGCGGCCTTCTCCAGTTCCGCGCGAAGACGGCGGATATGCACGTCCACGGTGCGGGGTTCGACAACGACACCGTCGTTCCAGAGCGCGTCAAGTATCTGGTCCCTGCTCATGACCCTGCCGCGCCGCTCCATAAGGAATCGGAGCAGATCGAACTCGGTGGCCGAAAGATCGAGGACCGTTTCGCCCGCAGCGGCACGGTGTCGTTCCATGTCCATCTGCAACGGGCCTGCAGAGAGCATCGTCCTGCCTGCCGTGGACGGCAGTGCAGACCGTCTGAGTACCGTCCTGACGCGGGCCAGGAACTCCCGGATGCCGAAGGGTTTCGTAATATAGTCGTCAGCGCCTGTTTCAAGCCCGGCCACCTTGTCAGATTCTTCCGACCGGGCCGTGAGCATGATGATAGGGATAGCGGCGGTCTTCCGGTCCTGCTTCATGATGCGGCAGACCTCCATCCCTGACAGGCCGGGCAGCATGAGGTCCAGGACGATGAGATCGTAGGGGTGCTCTCTTGCCATCCGGAGGGCATCAGCGCCCTCGGTCGCCTCGTCGACGCGGTATCCTTCCTTTTTCAGGTTGTAGGTCAGGAGGCGCAGGATGTCCTTTTCATCGTCAACAACAAGTATGCGAGCCTTGTTCCGCATGAAGGGGATGATACCGGAAAAGCGCCCCTCAGACAACAGGAAAGGGGGTTCGCCAAAAGCGCTGATCCTGCCGATTCGCAACAGCAACTTTTTGAAAAAAGGCAAAAAAACGACTATAATAGAACCATGGATGAGCAGGAAAAACCGGATCAGCCCCCTCCGGCCTCGACGGTCCCTCCGGCCCCGGCGGAACGGGAATTGCCGCTGGACGCCAGGCTGCTTTCCGACGCTGTTATCGAATTGAACATCTCTCGCAAGAACGTGGGCATCTATCCACCCGGACACATCCAGATCACCAAGAGCATTGATCGGGCCTTTGATTCGCTTCAGAAGATGTTCGAGGTGCGGGCCGAGATGACGCTGGGCGTTGCCAAGGACACGCTCCTGGTGGGCCAGGACTATCTGGACCGAAGGAACCCTGTATACCGCGATTTTGCGCTCTCCATGAACCAGCAGGGCATCGCTGCGGTGACGTTCATTCAGGGCCTCGTCAAGGACGAACTGGTAAAATTCCACCGCCTTCTCACGACAAAACCCGAGGACATCAGAAGCGAAGGCGGCATTCTGAACGTGACGGCGGGAGCAGATATCCCGCATATCAGGATCCAGGCCATCGACTACGGCCGTTTCCACGTGACCGAGGAGAAGGAGATCCTGAAGCCGGCGCAGCGATCAGCTGAAAAACCAAGCGTCGGCGTATGGCAGGATTTCGTTTCCCACCTGGTGACAGGCAGTCTTGCCGGCGCTGGAGAGGGCGTGTCCATCGCGGACGCGGAGCAGTTCGATCCTGCGGAACTGGCTCGCCTTCTGAACGAGCGCAAGCTCGACCCGAATACCGCGATGGAGAGCTATGACGAGATCATAACGACTCACGTGCGTGCGTCGACAGAGAAAAAGCGGCGCACCACCGCCCAGTCGGAAAGCCTGGCGAACCTGAACAGGCTCGTTAAGGAGCTGCATCCCGAGCTGCGAAAGCAGTTCCTGTCCGTGGCCTTTCGCCATGCTGCCTCTCAACCGTCGCAGGATGGAACAGAGGACCTGCTGGGAGGTATGCCCGACGATATGATCATCGAGATGATCAGGAACGCCAGCGCAGCGGGGAAGGAGATCTCGCCCACCCTGGCCGGCATGATGCAGAAGCTTTCGCAGGTCAGGAGCACGGAGTTGCCCGGCCGGCAGTCCCGGCAGGCGCCGGAGCAGCCGGTCGGTGCAGCGCAGGTCATATCGCCGGAGCAGATGCAGACGCTTTTCGATCGGGAGAGCTATGAAGATTATGTGACGCCTGATTACGATGCCACGCTCAAACGGCTGACGGAACACTCAGGCCAGTCGTCCGCTGGTCCTGTGGAGGGGATCTCACCGGATGAATTCTCCCCGTCCCTTGAGGATGATCATCTCGATTTCCAGATCGGTCGGGCGCTCCTTGCCTTTATGGAGGAAGAGCTCGATGACGAGGACTACCTTGAGTTCTCGCGAAAGCTTATCGCTGTTGTTCCGGACCTGTTGGGATCAGGGAATTTCACGCTTCTTCTCGATGTTCTGGAGTCGCTCCGGCGGCATGTGCGTGAAAAGAAGAGCCCTGTTGTCCGGGCGCAAGCGGAAGAGTCCCTTGCCATTTTTCATGATCCGGCCTTTATTGCCCAGGCCGTCAAGTCCTTCGACGCTTGGGCCCGCACCAAGGGCAAGGAAGCGGCGGGCTTCCTGCTCTCCCTGGGGCCCGAAGCGGTTCCGGGGCTTCTCGACATCTATTCCGAGGACCAGACGCCGGGAGGGCGACGGATCCTCTTCGACCTGCTGTGCAATTTCGGGAAGCCGGCCGTACAGGAAGCCCAGCGCCGGCTCCACGATCCCCGGGCCTATTACGTCCGGAACCTGCTCATGTTGATCCGGTGGGCGGGAAATGCGACCGTTGTCGCGTCGGTGAAGCCGCTTCTGCGACATGCTGATGAAAAGGTCCGGCTCGAGACCCTGGCGGTGCTTCTTCGATTCAGGGACGCCGAGGCGATAGAGCTTCTCCGTCAGGCACTCCGGTCAAAGGATCCGGACGTTTCTTCCCAGGCCGTGTTCCTTGCGGGGCAGTATCGCGTGGCGGCCGTCATCGACGACCTGCTTGCGCTGATCAAGAAGGTGATCCTTTTCGAGGCCGATTATCGGGTGAACGAAGAGATCATCAAGGCGCTCGGTGAGATCGGCGACCGGCGAGCGGTGCCGGAGCTCGAGAAACTCGCCCGTGCTTCGTGGTCGCTGCATCGCGAGAGCCTGCAGCGGATGAAGGTGGTGCTGTATGATTCACTTGGCAGGTATCCGAAGGACGTTCTTGCGGGGCTGATCAGCATCGGGGAGCAGTCGGGAGATGATCGGATCATACGTGCCTGCAGAAAATTAGCGGAGAAGAGGTAGCTATGCCCGATTCTACGACGGACAGGGATCTGCAGGAAGGCATCTCTCGCGTCATCGCGCAGCTCACGGCAGCGGTGACGAACACGGGGCTCTATTCCGCCGACCATCCGCAGGTTGCTCAGTACGCCGACAAGGCTTATGGTGTGCTGGACGAGCTGCTCGCTCTGCGGCCAGAGATAACGGTCCTGCTGATCGGCGACGACCTGGTGGCGGACCAGAAGCCCCTGCCACCAGGGGCCTATGTGACCAATTTCGTCCGTATTATGAAGCGAAAAGCCATTGAACGCCTCACCTTTGTCGCAGGCCTTCCGAGGGCCGAGTTCGGCGCGCTGATCCACGATCTTGCCTCTCCCGATGCAGCGATGGTACGATCAACAGCTTTTATCAAGCTGGGAAAGGTCGAGCTCAGGGTCAAGACCGGCACAGATGCAGCTCAGCAGTCCGGGCCGGTGAGTGAGATCTCTCCTGAGGATTACGAAGCGCTGATCTCCCTTTCGGCCACCGAGTTGAACGAGTTGAAAGATCTTTATCTGAACATCAAAAAACACCGGAAGATCGATGTCAGGGGAGTTGATGAGATCGTCAAGTCCTTTGTCGCGAGCGTGCGGCAGGAGAGCAATCCTCTGAGCCTGCTGGCGTCCCTGAAATCGGCCCACGAATATACCTTCACCCATGTCACGAACGTGGGTATTCTCACCATGAGTCAGGCCGAGGCCCTTGGGTTCAAGGGCGAGCAGCTCCATCAGATCGGCATTGCTTCGTTGCTTCATGACGTGGGAAAGCTCTTTGTTCCCGCTGAGATCCTGAACAAGCCGGGAAAGCTTACGCCTGAAGAGCGGAGTATCATCGAGACCCATACGGTCAAGGGCGCGCGGTATCTCATGGGGCTCGACGGCATCCCGAAGGTCGCGGTGCTCGCGGCCATGGAACACCATATGAAATACGACGGCACGGGCTACCCGACCCTCAAGGGTGGGTGGCGTCCGAACATCGTGAGCCAGATCATCGCCATATCCGATGTGTTCGACGCCATGCGCAGCAGGCGTTCCTACCAGGAGCCCTTCACGATCGAGAAGATTGCCGAGGTGCTGAAGAACGGGAGCGGGAAGTCCTTCAATCCCGCATTGGTGGACCATTTTTTAAAACTGATCCGGCGGTAACGGGCGGTAGCGGGGCGGATCCGGGTAAGGGGGCGCAGAACGGTGAAGATCCTTGTTATTGACGATGACTATGTCACGCGCCTCCTGCTTCAGGAGATCCTTGCTTCGAAAGGATATGATGTTGTCGTGGCTGAAGACGGCGAGGGGGGGCTGAGCAAGGCGCGAACCGAGCGGCCTTCTCTCGTGATCACCGACGTGCTCATGCCGGGCCTGGACGGCTTTCAGTTCCTCCGGGAGGCGCAGAAGGACTCCTATCTCGCCGGCGTTCCCGTGATCTTTTATACGGGCAGTTATCTGGACCGGAAGGACGAAGAGCTTGCGCGCGAACTGGGCGTGGCACGCTATCTTATCAAGCCGGTCATGCCGGAAATTCTGCTTGCGACGGTGCAGGAAGTGCTGGAGGAGAAGGGCCCGTCCGACAAGCGGACAGCCGAGCCGCGGCAACTCGAGGAGCCTGTGTTCCTGAAGCTCTACAACGAGCGGCTGGTCAGCAAGTTGAAGAGCAAGGCGATAGAGAGTGAGCGCGCACGGCTATCGCTGGGGCACATCATGGAAAGCATCGGCGACGGCGTGGTGGTCATAGAAAGGGACCATACGATTCTGCATGCCAACACAGCTGCAGGGGCCATGCTCGGCATCACAAGGGATGATATGATCGGCCGCAAGTGCCATGATGTCATACACCGGCAGTCGACGCCCTGCGACAACACGGACCATGCCTGCCCCCACAACGCGGTCTTTGATCGCGGAGAGATCGTCAAAGTGCTCCATACTCATACTGATGCCGGGGGAGGCGAGCGATACGTGGAGATCACGGCCTCTCCTGTCAGGGACGGCGCGGGTGAGATCTTTGCCATGGTCGAGACCCACCGTGACAGCATGGAAAAGCAGCGCGACGATGAGCTTGTGCGGCTGGTAAAGAATCTGAACGAGGCGCAGACGAACCTGAAACACATGGCCGTGACCGATGAGCTCACGGACCTGAAGAACCGACGGTACATCATGGAGCGGCTGGAGGAGGAGTTCCAGCGGGCAAAGAGATCGGCACGGTCGCTGGGTCTTATCATGCTCGATATCGACCATTTTAAGGAAGTGAATGACGTATATGGCCATATTGTCGGGGACGCCGTGCTCAGGACGATCTCCGGCAGGATCAGAGACAGCCTGCGCAAGCATGACCTGGTGGGCCGGGTGGGAGGAGAGGAATTCCTCGTTGTCTGTCCTGAGTCGGGTCTCGAAGAGACCGTGCAGGTGGCGGAACGGATCAGGCGGGTCGTACATGCAAAGGCCATCGGGGAAGGGACCGTCGAGGTCCTCGTTGCGCTGAGCGCCGGCGTCACGGTCCAGGGAAAAGGGGACAAGAGTGCTGATATGCTCTTTTCCCGGGCTGACACAGCACTTTACCGGGCCAAGGATCAGGGAAGGAACCGGGTTGTGACCATGACGTAAGGCGGTTTGCTCGCAGAACATAGGCAGCAGTTGGCTGAAGATGGGCAGTAGATCGCAGGAAAGCCAGAAAATGCTTGACAGAAAGCAGCCTGTTGAGGTATTGTAGCGGCACGAGAAATTATATCTTTATTCCTCTTTAAATCTGGTCCTGAGAGGCCAGGAAGGGTTCGGAATGGCGAAGTTTGAAAATCGCATAGTGTACTTGTTTTGCGCGGAAGCCTTCTCCCGGAAGTGTCGGGATGAAGGTTTTTTTGTGCCTTTTTTCCGAGGCAGATGGCAGGGGGACAGGTGAGAAAGCGTACTTTCCGCACCCTCTGCGCCATGCACTCTGCACTCTGCTCATTTTTTCCATATGACCATGAATGAAAAAGCACTCATACTCGACAAATCCGGCATTGATCGGGCGCTGACCAGGATATCCCATGAGATCCTGGAGAAGAACCGGGGGGCGAAGAGCATCGCCCTTGTGGGGATCCAGAAGGGCGGGGTCCACCTGGCCGGTCGGCTGGCCGCCAAGATCCGTGAGATCGAGGGAGTGGACATACCCGTGGGAAGCCTGGACATCACCATGTATCGCGACGACCTGGGAACGCGAAAGTCCCAGCCGGTCCCTAAAGCGACGGACATTTCCTTCGATGTGCAGGACCGCGTCATCGTGCTGGTCGATGATGTGCTGTTTACCGGAAGGACCATCCGGGCGGCCTTGAACAGCATCATGGACTACGGCAGGCCCATGCGCATCCAACTGGCCGTGCTCGTGGACCGTGGACACCGGGAACTTCCCATACGCGCCGATTTCGTCGGCAAGAACCTGCCCACGTCTTCGAAGGAAAAGGTGAAGGTCCTGCTGGCAGAGGATGGGGAAGAGGAAAAAGTCGTGATCCTTGCCGAATAGTCGGTAAGTGATGAGTTCGGAGTGCGGAGTGCGGAATAACTACTTCCTGCGCGCACCCGCAGGAATTCAGTGTCTTTAAACCATGTTCATCCGTGGTTCCCTCAGAGGTTGATCCATGTCACTCAGTTCAAAAGACCTGCTCGGCATCAAGGGAATGAGCCCTGAAGAGATCCGGCTCGTGCTCGACACGGCCGCCTCGTTCAAGGACGTGTCGGAGCGGGACATCAAAAAGGTCCCTGCGCTGCGCGGCAAGACGGTGATAAACCTTTTTTACGAGCCGAGCACCAGAACGAGAACATCCTTTGAACTGGCGGGCAAGCGTCTTTCAGCCGACGTGCTGAACATCTCGACTACTACGAGCAGCGTGGTGAAAGGCGAGACCCTGCTGGACACGGCGCGCAACATCGAAGCGATGAAGTGCGATGTTCTCATCCTGCGCCATCCCTGCTCAGGGGCGCCTGCGTTTCTTGCTTCGAGGCTCAAGAGCTCGGTGATCAATGCCGGCGACGGGTTCCATGAGCACCCCACCCAGGCCCTGCTCGACCTCTTCACGATCAGGGAAAAGCTCGGAACGATCGAGGGTCGTACCGTGGCAATTGTGGGCGACATTGCCCACAGTCGGGTGGCACGCTCGAATATCTACGGCCTTACGGCCCTGGGCGCCCGGGTCAGGGTCTGCGGCCCTGCCACGATGATACCGTACGGGATCGAGCAAAGCGGTGTTGAAGTATTCTACGATGCTGACCGGGCCGTGGACGGTGTCGACGTCATCATGACGCTACGGCTGCAGCTCGAGCGCCAGGCAGCGGGGCTCTTTCCCGGAGTCCGTGAATACGCGAGACTCTACGGTCTGAACCGGGACCGTCTCAGCCGCGCAGGGAAGAACGCCATGGTCATGCATCCGGGCCCCATGAACCGGGGCGTGGAGATATCGTCTGACGTGGCTGACAGTTCATCGGTCATCCTGGACCAGGTCACGAACGGCGTGGCGGTCCGCATGGCGATCATGTTCCTGTTGTCAGGGGGAGCAAAGGCGGAAGCGTCATGAATTCGGAATTCGGATTGCGGAGTAAGAGAATCGGAGGAAGCTTTTTAATTGAGTCATTTGCGAAAATTCGCGTCGCTGAGATGCGCCTGCTTTTAGTCATTCGCGGCTAATCCAGAAGGTTCTTATGAACATACTCATCAAAAACGGCCATGTGGTGGATCCGGCGAACAAGGTTGACGAGAAGCTGGATATCCTTATCTCCGGCAACAGGATCGCCGGTATCGGCAAGCCCGGCTCGATCGGGTCCGAGGGCGCTCAGGTCATGGACGCTTCAGGGAAGGTGGTCGTGCCCGGCCTGATCGATATGCATGTCCATCTTCGTGAACCAGGGTATGAGTATAAGGAGAATATCGCCACAGGCACGGCTGCGGCAAAAGCCGGCGGTTTCACGTCCCTCTGCTGCATGCCGAATACGAACCCGGTGAATGACACGGGATCGGTAACGGAGTTCATCCTGTCCCAGGCAGCGAAGTCAGGCAGCGCCCGCGTCTATCCTGTCGGCGCGGTCACGAAGGGTTCGAAGGGCGAGGAACTGGCCGAAATGGGCGAACTGCACGGGTCCGGGTGCGTTGCAGTGTCCGATGACGGCAGGCCTGTGATGAATGGGGCGATAATGCGCCGGGCCATGGAGTATTCAAAGATATTCGGAATCCCGGTCCTGTCCCACTGCGAGGACGCCAATCTTTCGGCCAAGGGCGTCATGAACGAGGGCGCGCTCTCCACAGAGCTGGGTCTCCGGGGCATTCCATCGGCGGCTGAGGATTCGATGACGGCCCGGGACATATTTCTTGCCGAACTCACGGGATGCAGGCTCCATCTCTGCCACGTCAGCACAAAAGGTGCGGTGGCGCTGATACGGGAGGCCAAGGCGCGGGGTCTTGCCGTCACCGCCGAGACCTGTCCGCATTACTTCACTCTGACCGATGAGGCTGTGCGCGGCTACAACACCATGGCAAAGATGAATCCGCCCCTCAGGACCGCTGAGGACGTGCAGGCGATCAAAGAGGGGCTCAGGGACGGGACCATCGACGTGATTGCCACTGACCACGCGCCGCACGGCATGGACGAGAAGACCGTGGAGTTCGAATATGCTCCCTTCGGCATCGTGGGCCTCGAGACGGCTCTGGGCCTTTCGCTCCGACTCGTGCAGGAGGGAGTATTGTCCCTGACCGATCTGGTCCGGAAAATGAGCCTGAATCCGGCGGTGATCCTGAAGATCAACAGAGGGACGCTCTCGTCGGGCGCTGAAGCGGATATTACGATCATCGATCCGGACCTGGAATGGACCGTTGATGCGGCTGTTTTCAAATCAAGATCACGGAACACGCCTTTTGACGGATGGAAATTGAAAGGCCGGGCAGTTCAGACGATCATGGGCGGGAGAGTATAGTGCGGAGTGCGGAGTGCGGATTTCGGAGTAAAAAATTACCGGCGACTATTATTGTTTTATCCCTATGCGCTGCGATTGCCTTCGCGGGCCAGGACCAGCATATCGCACAGAAGCTTGCCGGTCTGGAGTCGACAAGGGGAACCTTCTCCTTTGTCGTGCTGGGGGACAACCGGTCAGACGAGGAAACGTACCGATCGCTCGTCATGATGGCCATGGAGCGAAAGCCGTCCTTTGTGGTGAATACAGGCGATCAGATTGCCACTCCCGGTGATCAGGACCAGTGGGCTGCATTTTGGGAGCTGTCGAAACCAGTGATGGTCCCGTATTTTCTGACCGTGGGCAACCACGATGTGAACAGCGTTGAGAGCGAGACGGTCTATAAGGACCAGGTGGACCTTCCCGGAAATGAGCTGTATTATTCCTTCAGGGCAGGCCGGGCCTTGTTCATCGTTCTTAATTCGCATCTGACAGGGGAACAGCAAAAGATCACTGGCGACCAGTTCGCCTGGCTCCAAAGCCATCTGGAACAGGCCGGGAAGGGACCGGTGTTCGTCTTTCTGCACCATCCGCTCTATCCTGTCAAGGGAACGGGCAGGCATTACGGCAACAGCCTTGACCGTTATCCCGAGGACCGGGATCGGCTCCATGCGCTCCTGAAGAAACATGGCGTGACCGCGGTCTTTGCCGGACATGAGCATCTCTACCTTCGCCGGACCGTGGACCGCGTCAGCCACATCATCACCGGCGGCGGCGGTGCTCCGCTCTATGCCGATGACCGGTCCGGCGGATTCCATCACTATGTCCTGGTCACCGTGGGCCCAAAAAAAATAACCGTTGAGGTCGTGGACAGCAACGGAAACGTGAGGGACAGGTACGCATTATGAAAAGAGCGGTTCTTGCATTGGCAGACGGCACCATCTTCGAGGGGCACTCTTTCGGCGCCGAAGGTGAAACGTCCGGCGAGGTGGTGTTCAATACGAGTATGACAGGCTACCAGGAGATCCTGACAGACCCCTCCTACAAGGGCCAGATCGTGACCATGACGTATACGCAGATCGGGAACTATGGTGTGAACGATGAGGACGTTGAATCGGCCCGGCCCTGCGTGGAAGGATTCATCGTAAAAGAATATATCGATTTCCCGAGCAACTGGCGGAAGAAACGGTCGCTCCATGAGTATCTGCAGAGCCACGGCATCGTTGGCATTCAGGGGATCGACACGCGCGCCCTGACCCGGCACCTGCGGGATTTCGGCGCCCAGCCGGGGATCATCTCCACTGCCGATCCTGATCATGCACGCGCAGCAGCCCGGGCCAAGATCTTGCCGAAGATGAGCGGCCTTGATCTCGTCAAAGAGGTGACCTGCGCCGAGCCCTACCAGTGGGATGAGAGCGACTGGGATCTTGAGAAGGGGTATGGCGTGCGCAAGGGCTCCCGCTACCGCGTGGTGGCCTATGATTACGGGATCAAGCGGAACATCCTGCGGCTGCTCACCAGCGCCGGCTGCCAGGTGACGGTGGTGCCTGCAACGATGCCGGCCGAAGAGGTGCTGGCCATGGACCCGCACGGCGTGTTCCTGTCGAACGGACCAGGCGATCCGGAGCCGGTCACCTACGCCATCGAGAACATCAGGAAGCTGCTAGGCAAAAAGCCGATCTTCGGCATCTGCCTGGGACAGCAGCTTTTGGGTCTGGCCCTGGGCGGCAGGACCTATAAATTGAAGTTTGGACACCATGGCGCGAACCAGCCGATCATGGACCTGGCTACGGGTCGGGTCGAGATCGCGGCCGAGAATCACGGGTTTGCCGTGGACATGGAGACGGTGAAGGACCAGGTCGAACTGACGCACATAAACCTGAACGATAAGACTTGCGAGGGAATTCAGCATAAGACGCTGCCTGCCTTCTCGGTCCAGTATCATCCCGAAGCATCGCCGGGACCCCACGACAGCCGGTACCTTTTCGCCCGGTTCGTAGATATGATGGAACGGCACGGCAAGAAAGGACCTCGCAGAACGATGCGCGTGGTCAAAAAAACAGCGGCCAAAACAGCGCGCAAGGCAGCACGCAAGAAGCCATAGGAAATCCCTGTCGGCCTGTAAATGCCTCGGGCAGGAGCCCATCAGCCTGAAAACATCAGTCAGGACGCGGAACCGCCGGCCATACATCAAGTGTACAATTTGCAATTTTCAATTGGGGCCGGAGGCCGTGCTATGGCTATCGCGATCACACAGAAAGAGCTGGCCGAGAGGATCGATAGTGCCTACGGTCTGCTCGAACAGTGCCGGATCTGTCCGCGGGAATGCGGAGTGAACAGGCAGCAGGACGACCGCCTTGGGTTCTGCAGTTCCGGTCTGAACGCGAAGGTGGCGAGCGTGAGCCCCCATTTCGGCGAAGAGCCGCCGCTCACCGGCACCAAGGGGTCCGGCACGGTCTTCTTCGCGAATTGCAGCCTCCGGTGCCTCTATTGCCAGAACTATCCCATCAGCCAGCTCGGCAACGGCGTGGAACGAACGCCGGGGGAGCTTGCCTGCCAGATGATCTGGCTTCAGGAGCAGGGGTGCCACAATCTGAACCTTGTGACGCCAACGCATTTCATGCCGCAGATCCTGAAGGCCCTGTTCGTTGCGCGGGAGCGGGAGTTCCGCCTGCCGGTGGTCTGGAACTCGAGCGGCTATGAATCGCAGGAATCGCTCCGTCTGCTTGAAGGCATCGTGGATATTTATCTTCCTGATATGAGATACTCAGACGACCGTTACGCCATGAAATATTCTCTTGCGTCAAAATATGCCGAGGTGAACCGGGCTGCGGTCAAGGAGATGTATCGCCAGGTGGGGGACCTTGTCGTGGACGAAGACGGCATCGCCCTGCATGGCCTGATAGTGCGCCATCTCGTCCTGCCGGAAGATCTGTCAGGCACCGAAGACGTGATGGGGTTCCTGTCCCGTCGTGTCTCGAAGAAGGTGCATGTGAGCCTGATGGCCCAGTATTTTCCCTCCTACCGGGCCGCCGAGCATCCGGAGCTGGCGCGGAAGGTGACGGCGAAAGAATTCGGCGAGGCGCACCGCATCATGGAGCGCTACGGGCTGGAGAACGGATGGGTGCAGGAGCATGACGGCTAACGCCGATTGTAAATTGAAAATGGTAAAGTGCAAATTGGAAAATGAAACAGTACTGATTCTCATTTTGAAATTTTAAATTTCCAATTTCCAATGCATTAAGGTTTGAGAGGAAGGATTAGATGCCGAAAAGAACTGATATTAAGAAGATCCTTATAATCGGCTCCGGGCCCATCGTGATCGGGCAGGCCTGCGAGTTCGATTATTCCGGAGTCCAGGCCTGCAAGGTGCTGCGCGAGGAGGGCTACCAGATCGTCCTGATCAATTCCAATCCAGCCACGATCATGACGGACCCTGAACTGGCCCATCGCACCTATATTGAGCCGATCACGCCGGAGGTGGTGGAGAAGATCATCGCCCGTGAGAAGCCCGACGCGATCCTGCCGACAATGGGCGGCCAGACAGCCCTCAACATAGCGGTGGCGCTCGCGGAATCTGGAGTGCTCAAGAAGCACAAGGTCGAGCTCATCGGCGCCAAGCTGCCTGCCATCAAAAAGGCCGAGGACCGGCAGCTGTTCAAGGATGCCATGCAGAAGATCGGCCTGGAGGTCCCGAAAAGCGGCCTTGCTACGACGGTGGAAAAGGCCCACCAGATCGTGGAGGAGGTGGGATTCCCGGCCATCCTGCGGCCCGCCTTCACCCTTGGTGGAACGGGCGGAGGCATCGCCTACAACCGGGAGGAATATGCCGAGATGATCGTCCGCGCCCTCGATGCGAGCCCGGTGAACCAGGTGCTGATTGAAGAGTCCGTGCTCGGCTGGAAGGAGTACGAACTCGAAGTGATGCGCGACATGGCCGACAACGTCGTCATCATCTGCTCCATCGAGAACCTTGACCCCATGGGTGTCCATACAGGCGACAGCATCACCGTGGCACCGGCCCAGACCCTGACGGACAAGGAATATCAGATCATGCGCGAAGCCTCGCTGCTCATCATTCGCGAGATCGGCGTGGAGACCGGTGGCTCGAACATTCAATTCGCCGTGAACCCCGATAACGGCAGGCTGGTCGTGATCGAGATGAATCCCCGGGTGTCCCGCAGTTCCGCTCTGGCATCGAAGGCCACGGGGTTTCCGATCGCAAAGATCGCGGCCAAGCTCGCCGTGGGATACACTCTCGACGAGATCCCGAACGACATCACCAGGGCGACGCCGGCATCCTTCGAGCCTTCCATTGACTACGTGGTGGTGAAGTACCCGCGCTTCGCCTTCGAAAAATTTCCCCAGGCCGATGCAACGCTCACTACGCAGATGAAGTCTGTTGGCGAGGCCATGGCCATCGGCAGGACCTTCAAGGAATCCTTCCAGAAGGCGCTCCGCTCCCTTGAGATCGACCGGTACGGCCTTGAATCGCGCCGTGAGCGGGACGGGGATACGGAGGCGGCGCTGGCCGACATCCGCCAGAAGATCGGCGTGCCGAACTGGGAGCGGATCTGGTACATCGCCGACGGGCTGAGGACGGGCATGACTCTGGAGGAAATATTCGATCTCTCCGGCATCGATCCCTGGTTCCTGTTCCAGATCAAGCAGATCGTCGACCAGGAGAAGGAGATCAGGGAACTGGGGCCCCGCCTGCTGGATACGGGGATGCGGACCCTGGACCATCCCCTCCGGCAGGCCAAGGAATTCGGCTTTTCCGACCGCAGGCTCGCCCAACTGCTCACGACGACCGAAGAGGCTGTGCGGACAGCGCGTGTGACTCTCGGAATCATACCGGTCTACAAGACCGTAGACACCTTCGCCGCAGAGTTCGAGGCCCATACACCCTATCTTTATTCGACCTACGAAAAGCCCTTCTTCAGGAGCGCGGGGCCGGGAGCGGCGCCTGCGGCCCAGGCCCAGGCAGAGAGCGAGTCAGGCCCCACAGACCGCAGGAAGATCGTGATCCTCGGCGGCGGGCCGAACCGCATCGGGCAGGGTATTGAATTCGATTACTGCTGCGTCCATGCGGCCTTCTCCCTGAAGGAAGACGGCTACGAGACGATCATGGTGAACTGCAATCCTGAGACGGTCAGCACCGACTATGACACGTCGGACCGGCTCTATTTCGAACCCTTGACACTGGAAGACGTTTTACATATTATACAGCGTGAACGTCCTCATGGTGTGATCGTGCAGTTCGGCGGTCAGACGCCCCTGAAACTTGCAGTGCCCCTTGAGAAGGCCGGCGTCAGAATCCTCGGGACATCGCCGGACAGTATCGACCGTGCAGAGGACCGACGGCGCTTCAAAGAGCTGCTGGAGAAGCTCGACCTCCTGCAGGCAGAAAGCGGGACTGCCGTGTCCTGCGAAGAGGCTGTTGAGATCGGGAACCGCATCGGCTATCCGGTCATGGTGCGGCCCTCATATGTGCTGGGCGGGCGGGCCATGGAGATCGTCTACGACGAGGACAGCCTCAGGAATTACATGTCCCGGGCGGTGAAGGCTTCGCCGGACCGGCCGGTGCTCGTGGACAAGTATCTGGAAGACGCCGTCGAAATCGATGTGGACGCGATCTCGGACGGAATCGATGTGGTCGTGGCCGGCATCATGGAGCACATCGAAGAGGCGGGCGTGCATTCAGGGGATTCTGCATGCTCCCTTCCGCCTTTCTCGCTCCCGCCGGGGATCATTAAGGAGATCGACCGGCAGACGCGGGCACTGGCGCTCGAACTGGGCGTCATCGGCCTGATGAATGTGCAGTTTGCCGTGAAGGACGGGAAGATCTATATCCTCGAAGTGAATCCCCGGGCCTCCCGGACCGTTCCCTTCGTGAGCAAAGCCATCGGCGTGCCGCTTGCCAAGATGGCATCGCGCGTCATGGGCGGCAAAAGCCTTGCTGACCTGGGATTCACGAAAGAGGTGGAGGTGAGCCACATTTCGGTCAAAGAGGCGGTGTTCCCTTTTGCCAAGTTCCCCGGCGTGGACACCCTTCTTGGGCCGGAGATGAAATCCACCGGCGAAGTGATGGGCATCGACATGGATTTCGGTATGTCCTTTGCCAAGGCGCAGATCGCCGCCGGTAATCCCATGCCGCAGTCCGGGCGAGTCTTCATCAGCGTGAAGGACAAGGACAAGCCGGCCGCCCTTGACGTTGCCGACGGGCTGGCAAAGGCGGGCTTCACTCTCTTAGCGACGAAAGGCACTGCCGAATACCTGCGCGAGCGGGGTATTGCTGTTGAATTGGTGAACAAAGTGGCCGAGGGAAGGCCGCACATCGTTGATTTCATCAAGGACATGCAGGTGGCCCTTGTGATCAATACCGTCCACGGCGCCCAGGCCCAGAAGGATTCCTATTCCATCCGGCGGACGGCCCTTATGCAGGGTGTAGCGTACTTTACGACGATCTCAGCGGCCCGTGCCGCCGTGCGGGGCATTGTTTCCATGAAGGCGAAGACGCTACAGGTAAAGACCATTCAGGAGTATCAGGCGCGATGACGAACAAACTGCCCATGACCAAAGAAGGCTATGAGAAGCTCACCCAGGAGCTCGACCACATCAAGAAGGTCGAGCGCCCGAAGAACATTCGCGACATCGAAGAAGCGCGTTCGCACGGCGATCTGTCGGAGAACGCTGAGTACCACGCAGCCAAGGAGCGCCAGGGGTTTCTGGACGCGAAGAAGCGGGAACTGGAATACAAGCTCTCGCATGCTCAGATCATCGACCTTTCCAGGCTGTCGAACGAGAAGGTGGCTTTCGGCTCCCGGGTCACCATCGCCGACGTCGATACGGGCGATAGCAAGACCTACATGCTTGTTGGCCAGGAAGAAGCTGACATCAAGCAGGGAAAGATCTCCGTGCAGTCTCCCGTGGGAAAAGCACTCATTGGCCATGCGGTGGGGGACGTGGTCAAGATCAAGACGCCGGCCAAGACCATGGAGTGCGAGATACAGGAGATCCAGATTGGGCTTGAATAGGCAGCATGCCGCTGAGATCATATCGCACTCCTTCATCGGGAGGGGCTACTATCGTCTCGTGCTGCGGGCGCCTGACGCGGCGCGGAGCGCTCTTCCGGGCCAGTTCGTCATGCTTCGCGTATCTCAGTATCTTGACCCCTTCCTTGCCAGGCCTCTGGGCATCTATTCCATTCCTTCAAAAAGTTCAATTGAAATTGTGTATCGTGTGGCAGGACGGGGGACGTCTCTGCTGACGCAGATGGAGCCCGGCAGCAGCCTGGCCATGCTCGGCCCCCTGGGCCGGGGCTTTCCCGCGGTGGAGCCGGGCGCAACGCCGGTGCTGGTGGCAGGCGGAAGCGGTTTCCCCCCCCTCCATTTCTTCGCTTCCCGGCTGCGGCGCGGCGGTCTGTCCACCCCTCTCTTCATCGGAGCCCGGGACCGGGCAGGGCTGCCGCCTCAGCCTGTGCTGGCAAGCTTCCGGAAGTACGGCGCCAAGATATCCATGGCTACCGAGGACGGCAGCGCAGGTGTAAAATGCATGGTCACGAGCATTCTCGATGACTATCTTTCGAAGAGCGGACATGCAGCGTCGTCAGTGCTGTATGCCTGCGGACCGCGTGCCATGCTCGCGGTTGTGAGCCGGGTCGCCCGGGACCGGTCGATACGCTGCTTTGTATCCATGGAGGAACGAATGGCCTGCGGCGTGGGCGCCTGCATGGGTTGCTCGGTCAGGTCCGGGACCGGGGGATTCAAGCGGATCTGCACGGAAGGCCCTGTGTTCGAAGCAGGCGAGCTCGACTGGTCATCGTAGATCATATTGCTTTAAGAGCAGAGGGGTTTACCATGGTGAGTATGCCGAACTGCAACAATAGTGCGGAATGCGGAGTGCGGAATGCGGAATAAGATGCCCGAAGTCCGAGATCAGAAATCCGCAATGGGAAGCCCCGATCTCTCCGTCGAGTTCGCAGGGATCAAGCTCAAGAATCCGGTGCTCACCGCGTCAGGCACCTTCGGCTACGGTGAGGAATATGCCGAGTTCGTGGACCTGAACAAGCTCGGCGGCGTGATCGTGAAGGGCATTTCGCTCAAGCCCCTTTCAGGCAATCCTCCCCCGCGGATATGGGAGACGCCGTCGGGGATGCTGAATGCCATCGGCCTCGAGAACCCCGGCGTAGATGTGTTCCTGCGCAACAAACTACCTTTCCTTCGACAGTTCGATACAAAGGTGATCGTCAATATTTTCGGTTACACTGTGGAAGAATATGCGGCCCTGGCCGAACGGCTTGACGATGCCGAGGGCATTGCCGGCCTCGAAGTGAACATATCCTGCCCGAACGTGAAGGCCGGAGGCATGGTCTTCGGCACTGATCCGGCAACGACCCATGAGCTTCTCACCGCAGTGCGGAGCAGGACAAAGCTGCCGATCTTTGCAAAGCTTTCGCCGAATGTTACGGATGTGACGGCCTTTGCGCGGGTGGCCCGTGATGCGGGTTGTGACGGATTGTCGCTCATCAATACGCTTCTGGGCATGGCCATAGATGTACGCACGGGCCGACCCCGGCTTGCGAACTGCACCGGCGGCTTGTCAGGCCCGGCTATCCGGCCTGTGGCGGTACGGATGGTCTGGCAGACGGCGAAATGCGTTCCGCTGCCGATCATTGGTATGGGAGGGATCGTAACTGCCGAAGACGCGCTGGAGTTCATCATTGCAGGCGCTTCGGCGGTTGCCGTGGGTACGGCGAACTTCCTGAATCCACGGGCCACGCTCGACGTGCTTTCGGGAATCGAGGAATTCCTTGCCCTGCGGGGTGTGAAGCGGCTTGATGATCTCAAAGGGACGGTGAATACCACGTGAGGATCGTTTCCAGCCTCAAGAGCAAGATCATCATCTCCGTGTCAGCGATCCTTGCTGTCACCATCGGCGCCGGGACCTGGATCAATATCGGGTACCAGCGGTCCCAGATGGAGAATGCCCTTGAGGACAACGTGCTGATCATCTCGAACACGATCGAGCGCAGCCTGTCTAACGCCATGCTCGAAGGCAAGAGCAAGGAAGTGCAGCGCATTCTTGAAGCCGTAGGCGGATATCATAATATCCAGGAGTTGAAGATCTTTACGCCCAACGGCGTGATCCTGAAATCGTCAAAAAAATGGATGATCGGCCGCAAAGTGGACCCTGGCACGCAGAAGTGGTTCCTGGAAGGGAAATTCCGGAAGCCTATAAAACGCCGGAGCGACGGGGTCTTTTCCGTTCTGTTTCCCATCGAGAACGCGGCGGCCTGTACGCGCTGCCACGGGACCAAGGTGAAGCTGAACGGCGTGCTTGCCGTCCATGTCTCGATGGCGCAGCTCCAGGAGAAAGTAGGGGAACTGAGCAAGACCATGTTCCTCTGGGCCTTCGGCATCACGGCTGTGCTTGCCATATCACTCTCCACTTTTCTGACCCATTTCGTGACCAACCCGATCCAGGACCTGATCAAGACCATGGAGCGCGCCGAGAAGGGCCTGGAAGCCCGCGTGAACGTGAGGAGCACCGACGACATCGGGCGGCTCGGGGAGGCCTTTAATTCGCTTCTCTCGAAGCTTGAACGTGCGCGCCGCAAGGTGGAGCGCTATCATTATGAGCAGATGAAGCGCGCCGATCGGCTGGCCTCGATCGGTGAAATGGCTGCCGGCATCGCTCATGAGATCAAGAACCCCCTGGCCGGCATCGCCGGCGTGATCCAGGTGCTGAAGAAAGACATGCTTACCACTGACCAGCGGCGGCCGGTCCTTGAAGAAGTCCTCTCGCAGGTGGAACGGATGGACAAGGCAGTGCGGAACCTGCTGTCCTTTGCCCGGCCGCCGGAGCCGAATATGACCATGGTGGACGTCAACGAGCTGATCGGGAGGCTGCTGGATTTCCTCGCCCCGCAGTTCGCGAAGCACACTATCACGGCGGAGCGGAGGCTCACTGCAGGCATGCCCTGGCTTTCCCTCGATCCCGACCTGTTACAGCAGGCTTTTTTGAACATCGCCCTGAACGCGATCCAGGCCATGAAGGATGGCGGGAAGTTCTTCGTCGAAACGCGGTATGACGAAGCCTCGAGTACGGCCCCGGGAGCAGTGAAGATCATATTCACCGATACGGGCAAGGGGATCTCGGCGGAGAATATGAGCCGGATCTTTGGGCCTTTCTTCACGACGCGCCAACAGGGCACGGGCCTGGGCCTGACGATCACGCAAAGGATCATTGAGCAGCACAGCGGCGAGATAAGCGTAACCAATGCTGCGACGAAAGGCGCCAGTTTCACGATCTCGCTGCCTTACCCGCAGTCGGAAGCAACCGCATAGGAGACCTGCGTCATGCCCCAGAAGATACTTGTGATCGACGATGAGAAGCTGATACGGTGGACCCTCGAGCAGCACCTCGTGAAGGAGGGATACGAGGTGGCCACGGCGGAGTCGGCCGAAAGAGGAATGGACTTGATCGCCGATGACGCTCCCGATCTGATCCTTCTTGATAACCGGCTGCCGGACATGAGCGGCCTCGAAATGCTTGAGAAAGTGAAGGTCCGGGACCGGGGTCTCATGGTCATCATGATCACTGCCTACGGGATGGTCGAAGCGGCGGTGAAGGCCATGAAGCTCGGCGCCTATGATTACGTCAGTAAACCCTTCAACCTTGAGGAGATCACCTTCGTCATCAAGAAGGCCCTTGAAGCGGGATCGCTCCGGACGCAGGTGAAGCAGCTGCGTCAGGAATGCAAGGCGAAGGTCGGCACGCTCATCGGCGAGTGCGTCGAAATGGAGAAGGTGAAGGACCTGATCCTGAAGATCGCCCGGAGCGACGCCACCACGGTCCTGATCCAGGGAGATAGCGGCACCGGCAAGGAACTGGTGGCCAAGGCGATCCACGCAGCCAGCGCCCGCGTCGACAAGCCCTTTCATGCCATGAACTGCGCTGCCGTGCCCGAAACGCTGCTCGAGAGCGAGCTCATGGGCCATGAGAAGGGTGCTTTTACCGATGCCAAATCTGCCAAAAAGGGCCTCTTTGAGCTTGCTGACAGCGGGACGCTCTTTCTCGACGAGATCGGAGATATGGACCTGAGCATGCAGGCCAAATTGTTGCGAATCCTGGAAGAGAAGACGTTCAAACGGGTTGGCGGGGTGAAGGACATCAAGGTCGATGTGCGCGTCATCTCAGCCTCGAACCAGGATCTATTGAAGTCAATGAGCGATGGGACCTTCCGCAAGGACCTCTTTTACCGGCTCCAGGTCGTTCCTGTCATGCTGCCTCCGCTGCGGGAACGCGGCAGTGATATTCTGCTGCTGGCGAACTATTTTATCGATCACTTCAACAGGGAGTGCCACAAAAGCGTTAGCGGCATATCGAAAGAGGCCGAGGACGTGCTCCTGTCCTATTCGTGGCCCGGGAACGTCCGGGAACTCAAGAACGTGATAGAGCGGGCCATGATCCTTGAGGTGCAGGACGAATTGCTCGTCGAACATCTTCCGCAGGAGTTGCTGGAGGAAAAGGAAACGTCGGCTTCGGGCATACCGGTATCGCTCGACGGGTTCGTGATACCGGACCAGGGTATCTCTATCGAAGACGTTGAGCACGCCCTTGTCCGTAAAGCACTTGAAATCGCCGCCGGCAACCAGACCAAGGCGGCTTCGCTTCTCAAAATGCCCCGCGATGCTTTCCGGCGGAGGATGAAGCGGTTCGGTATTATCTAATTCTTCCTGATCAGGACTGTTCCCCGTTTGCTGATGATCGTGCCGGCAGTTTCCAGCTGGTAGAGCATTATCGTACACACTCTGCGCGTATCCGCTCACCCTAGTGCGGTCCTCTTTCGTTAAACCGAATATATCTCAATGATCCAGAGAGGTTAGCGATCATAAAGCACCTTGGGGATAGGCACGTTACTTGCAAAAGTGATGCAACTACAACTAACTGTGATTGATAACTGTAAGGAGCGAGGTGAAATCCGTGTTCGTTCGTTGGAGCTTTGGAGGCATTCTGATAGCCGCACTGATCGGCAGCATCGCATCGTACAGTATGCCTGCGCAGGCAGGAACAGACTCCTGTGTGGCGGGCAAATGCCACTCCACGATGGGAAAGGCAAAGGCAGTCCATCCTCCGGTGAAGGACGGAATGTGCACGGCCTGTCATGCGGTGAGCGAGACAAAGGGCAAATCCTCGAAGCATCCGGGAGGCCTTACGATCACGCTTGTTCAGCAGGGAGCCGATCTGTGCACCATGTGCCACGAAGCGAAGAATACCAAAAAAGTGGTTCACGCGCCCATCATGGGCGGAGATTGCACGGGTTGCCACAATCCGCACCAGTCCCCGAACAAGGGAATGCTGCGCGAACCTGCGCCGAAGCTCTGTTTTCAGTGCCACGCAGATACGGCGTTCAAGAGCGCTGTTCTACACCCGCCCGTTGCTTCCGGCGATTGTTCAACCTGCCACGATAATCACCAGAGCGATTTTTCCCAGCGGCTTGTGATGGACCGCAGCCGACTCTGTTTCATGTGCCATTCGGACAAGGAAGAAGCACTGAAGAAGAAAAAGGTCGTTCATGCACCAGTCAAGCAGTCCTGCGTCAAATGCCACGATCCTCACGGGTCCCCCAATGCGACCCTCCTGACGTCCACGGTGCCGACGCTCTGCGCTGCCTGCCATCCGAACGAGGTGCAGTCCGGCCAGAAGTCCTTCTCGAAGCACGCACCGACAAATGAAGGGAAGCGCTGCCTGACCTGTCATGACGCGCATGCGTCGGATCACCGCAAACTGCTGCCGCAGCCGCAGATGGAACTTTGTCTGGGCTGCCACGATCGGGAGATCAAAGCCGCGTCAAGCACCATCAGGGACATGAAGGGGTTCCTGCAGAAGAACAAGGTCGGCCACGGACCGTTGAAGGACAAGAACTGCTCGGCATGCCATGATCCGCATGGTTCCGACTACTGGCGACTTATGGAGAAATACTATACCTCGGAGTTTTACGCTTCCTATGCTGATGGCAGATACGCATTGTGTTTCAGCTGTCACGCAAGCGCAGCGTTCACGGAGATGACGACGAAGGCTGAGACGAAATTCCGGGACGGAAGCAGAAACCTGCATTTTGTGCACGTCAATAAAAAGCAGAAGGGCAGGACATGCAAGACCTGTCACGAAGTCCATGCAGACACCGGTCAGCCCCGGCATATCAAAGATATGGTGCGGTTCAGCGGATGGGAAATGCCGATGAATTTCATCCCGACCCGAAGCGGCGGATCCTGTGCGCCGGGATGCCACGGCGAGAAAAAATATTCAAGATAGCAGCGCGACCTGCAGCGAGCGGGTGGTGTGTCGTATGGTGTTGACCTTGTTTCTCGCGGTCGCGGGGAACCGTCGACGGCGAACGAGCGTGCATGTAGGGAGGAAGCTTGAGGCATCGAATGTTCACCTTGTTCAGAACCGTGATCGCTGTCTGCGTGATGGCGGTCGGAACGGCCGTTGCCGCAGATGCGCCTGCTGTCACGATACATTATCCCGTGGACAGGTCCGTTGTCGGGAACAAGGTGAATTTCGTCCTGGATTTCGCAACGGACTGGAGCGCGGTTCCTTTTTTTCAGGTCCTGGCGGGGAAGCGTGAGTATCCTGTCGTGGAGACCTCGTCGGGAAGGCACGCGATGCAGGGAATTGCGCTCGAACCGGGAGTGAACACGCTCACGCTCAGGCTGTTCGCATACAAGGACGCAGCACGAAAGAAGGGTATGGAGCTTGTCTCCACGCGGGAGATAACCATCTATAGCGATGTCCCTGTCTTTTCGGGTAACGCGATCCCCGAGGGATTCACCGTACGTCCCTTCCATACCCGGGGCCAGGAGAAGGACTGTTCGGGATGCCATCGCATGGATGTGGAGCCCGCAGACCTGAAGCCGGTACAGCCGGCGGATATGATCTGTTATACCTGCCACAAGAGCATTCCCACGGGCAAGCATATCCATGGTCCTGCTGCGGTGTGGGGATGCATCTCCTGCCACGATCCCGACGAAGGCCCTGTCAAGTATCGTTTTGCGGATCGGTCCCCCTGGAAGATCACGCGTACCACGCAGCCCGTGGAGCCGCTGGTGTTCACGATCCCCTCGGACGGGGTGTTCAACTCCTCGTCATCGTCGCTGGCCATAAGGCGGAAGCAGTTGAAGGATCTGCTGGCAGAGCCGCTTTCAGCGCTTCGAAGGCACCGAGCGTACAGCATGTTCCTGGAAGTACATACTGACGGCGCACCCATCAGGAACCCCCGCTATAAGGACCATCGTCAACTCGCCAAGTCGCGGGCCCGGGTCCTTTCCACGCTTCTTGTTCAGTTCGGTGTGTCCAAGGCGAAGATCTCGGTGGTTGGTGTGGGAAGATCGAGCCCCCGGGCAGGTGAACAGGGCAGTGGCGATAGTAATCGCATTGTTATCGTTCTGCATCCAGCCGGTACGGAGGTGAAGAGCAGCGAGAAGCTTCCGTCGATGAAGGGCTGGGAGCGCCAGGTCGTGCAGATCACCTACGCGAACGGACCCGCCGTCTCCGGCCTGACAGTACGGGAAGCACTTCCGTCACACGTGCAGTACGTCAGGGACACAGGTACAGTACAAGGCAGGTTCAGGAATCCGCGCATAAATAAAAGCGCGCTGATCTGGAACCTTGGCGGCCGCAAGGGGAACTTTGAAGAGACGATCGCGTATGTGGTGAGGAGAACGGGCACCTCCTCCAAGGCTCCACCGGAGACGGCCATCTCCTACACGCAGCAGGACGGCGTGATCGTCAACTATGCTCCTTTTGAGAAGGGGAAAAAGCGGCGGACGGTGGCGGAGACCTGCCTCTCGTGTCACCAAGGGATGCTTGACGGCGCTTTCAGGCATGGTCCGACCGAGGCGGGTTATTGCAATCTTTGCCATGACCCGCACGCAAGTCCGAACCCCGCATGGCTCAGGAAACCCGCCTGGGACCTGTGCGTCACCTGCCATGCCGAGATGGCCGAGGGAAAGCACGTGGTGGCGGGGTTCGTTTCCGGAAAAACCCATCCAACGAAAGGCCGAAGTGATCCCGCTCGCCCCGGCAGGGAGTTGTCCTGCGCCAGCTGTCACAATGCTCACAGCGGTAAGAGCCGCTCGCTTTTTGTGTACGGTGTCAAGGAGCGGCACGATCTGTGCGTCCAGTGTCACAAGAATTTTTGACCCTGGCCGTCCCTGTGCGGGTCGGGACGCCGTCTCGTTCACCTAAGGTGCTGTCAATCCTTTTATATCCTCCTTGCAACAGTCATTGCGCTGGTATATACTGTTCAGTATAGGGAGCTTGCCGCTTATGAAAGTACTTGCCATTCTGCCTTTCCTTGCGGCCCTGTTCAGCGGTTGCGCGGTCATTACGGGAGAGGACTCCACGCTCTCCCGGGAGCAAGCCGCAGGACCGCGGCTGGCTTTCGAAGAGACCCTGAAAAGCAGCGAGAGCCTTCAAGGACAAGGCCTGCGGGAAAATGTGCGTCCGGCAGTTTTCGCGCAGTCGCTCCAGCGGCCCGTGGCCGTTTATGCCGATGCATTCCGGGTCTATGTGACCGATGAGTATCATCTTTCATCATCCCAGTCAGCGCGGGTCTTCATCTTTGACCGGGGCGACCGCAGCCTGACCATTCTGGGTGATGGCGTACCGGCTGCCGATGCCGTCAAACTGCTCGCGCCGTCAGGCATCGTCGTGGATGCCGCAGGTGTTGTGTTCGTAGCCGATGCTCAGCAGGGGAGGGTGTTCGGATATGACCGGAACGGCGCACTGCTGATGGAGTTCGGCAAGCGGGGGGAGCTCGGCTCTCCAGCGGGCCTCGCCATCGACCGGGACCGGAACCTGCTGTACGTTGCTGATTCTCATGCCCGGCTGGTGAAGGTGTTCACGACAATGGGAACGCCGGTGCTCGAGATCGGCGCAGCAGGGGAGCATCGTTTATCTGGAGCTGCGGCCCTTTCCCTTGACGGGGCCGGAAATGTATATGTGCTCGACGACCGTTCCCGGAAGGTGCGGGTCTACGACCGCGAGGGCGCGCATCTGAGGGAATTCAGCATAGCAGGGGAACAACCGGGAACGTCCCTGCAGCCGAGGGGCATTGCCGTTGATTCTGTCGGGCGCGTCTACGTGTCTGACGCGGTCGCGAGTTCGGTGCGGATCTTTGACGCCAGCGGAGCCTTCATCCGCACCTGGGGAAGATCAGGCGTGCTGGCAGGAGAGTTCCTGAGGCCCCTCGGGATATTTATCGACAGGAATGATACCATCTATGTTGTCGACCAGTCCAATGGACGTGTTCAGGTATTCCGTTCGTTCCCCTGATGCCCGCAGCGGCTTGCACAGCGTGATGCGCCTCGCATCGTACGCGCTGATGCTCCTTGCCGCATGCCTGCTTTCCGCCTGCGGACCCGCGAAGCGACCTGCCGAGCCGGACAACCTTTTCTGGCCCCTTCCTCCTGATCCACCGAAGATAAAATATATCCAGTCCATCTATTCGGAAGACGATATCGGCCGGGTCTACTCCTTCATGGAAAAGCTGTTCGGCAAGGACTATCACGACAGCCTTGTACGACCCTACGGCGTGTTCGCCCGGACGGGGGCGATGGCCGTGGCCGATGTGACCCTCCGAAGGGTGCTGCTCTTTGACCTGACGTCGAAGCGGCTCACGATTGTCGGTGACGACGGAACGCTCAGGATTCCTTCTGCCGTTGTTATCGACAGCAGCGGCAGGATCTATGTGGCCGACGGACCTGGAGGCAAGGTCGCGTTGTATGATGCTTCCGGTCGATATCTGACAGCGTTCTTAATGAAAGACAGCCGGCCCATTGCGCTGGCCCTGAACGAGCAGGCTGGAAAGCTTTATGTTATCGACGGGGATGGGCACCGTATTCTCGTCTTCGGGCTCGATGGCCGCCGGATAGCCGTTATCGGCAAAGCCGGGAGAGGGGCAGGCGAGTTCAATTTTCCGATCGATATCGCGATTGACCGGTCCGGCCTCCTGTATGTCCTCGACGCCCGGAATTTCCGGGTGCAGATCCTTGAGGAGGACGGTAGTTATCTCAGGTCCTTCGGCTCTGCAGGCGACGTCCCCGGTTCTTTTGCGAACCCGAAGGGGATCGCTCTGGACTCCAAGGGCCATATCTATGTGACCGACGCCGCCTACAGCAATTTTCAGATCTTCGACTCCACAGGAAATATCCTTCTCTTTGTCGGCTCCCTTGGGCCCCGGCCTGGCGAGTTGCACTTGCCAGCAGGCATATCGATCGATGAACAGGACCGCATCTATGTTGCCGACCAGCTGAACGGTCGCGTCCAGATTTTTCAGTATCTCGACAGCCAATAGTTCGTTACAACGCAAAATTTTCTCAAACTAGAAATAACTTCTTTGACGCTGATCTGCGCTGATTGAGTTATGAAGAATCCTGATTTTTCATAGTTGTTATAGTTGGTTATCCGCCCTTATCCGTGTGCAAGGCGTTTGATTTTTTTGGGTTCCCCGCACCTTATGTAAGAATAGGATGCTGGGCTCTGTTGGCCTGTCCCGAGGATCAGGGCCTGCCCCGTCTTGAGCGGGGCTTGTCCGGATTAGGTAGAACGCCGTCCTATTTCGTGATCACCTTTCCATCCTTTGACACGCCTCGGGTCTTATGATACCTTAAGAGTACCATGCTGGAAGCGAAACAACCTGCTGATGCCGCGCCCTCCGAAGTACAAGAAATTGCAAGGGATATTCTTGCTGCTCTGCGCGCAGTGAAGCTCTATCCGGAAAACAACCCCGTTCATTCCCAGACCATAGCGAGAACTTTCAAGGTTCTGAATCAGTACCTGGACCGGCAGCCTGAATACCATCTCGGCCTGCAGAAGGCGGGTTTTATTTCCCGTGCCGGCCGGATCACGCTCGGCCCGCACCTCTCCAAGGGCGTGGCCGCGGACCTCTTTGCGAAAGGCGTCAGGGAGATTGCCTTTACGCGGGGTCTTACAGAGTCTGAATTGCGGGATTTTCTGACGGTCTCCGCTATGCAGTCCGACGAGTTGAAGCAGCAGGGAGGCATTGCGCCGATCCTCTGGGGAAAAGGGGTAGTCCATGTCCGGATCAGGGAGGCAGCGCTCGATGAGCGGCCTCCTCTAGACGGTCCTGCAGGGACAACGCCTGCTGATGAGATGACTGCAGGCCTTGCAGGAGAGCTGGGTGCCTTGGAAGGCTCGTTGGTCAGCGTTTTCGGTCTGACAATCGGGCTTGCAGAACTCGCCGCAGACCCTGCATCGTTCGGGAAACAGGCTGTAGGGATCAGTGCTGGTGAAGGCCTGTCCCGTCAGGAGCAGGATGACAGGCTGCTCGAAGTATACCGGCAGGTGGGACAGCAGGTCCTGAAGAAGTCCTATGAATTGCGCGGCCCGGTCTTTTCCGCCCTTGCCAGTTCGATCCTCTCCATGGACGCGGACCAGAGCTCCCGGCTTGTTGCAGAAAGGCTCTACCCCGAGGCTGACGCTCTCCTGTTGAACGGGAATGCGCAGAATCTTGCCGAGCGTCTTCCTCATGATCTGCATGAACTCATTTCTTCCCGGTTTTCACGCTCCTGGACAGCGCCGCAGGTCTCGTCGCTCCTTGAAAAAATCTGTTCCGCTGAGGACGGCGTCAAGTCTACAGGTCCAGCCGGCGTCCCGCTGCCTGCGGGCCTGGCTGAGGCGGTAAGGGAATTGGCGGAGTATACGCCCGGAGAGCTCGAAACGCTCAGGACGATCTGCGAATCAGGGGAAGAACGGGACTCACTTGTGGCAGCGTCCGGGGTCCTGATGCACCTGCTGCAGTCTGTTCAGGATGGAACACGAAAGGAATCGCAGCAGGATTCCCTCAGCTCTTTTTCGAATATGGTCAGCCAGCTTGAGGATGCCCACGATCGTCTCGTTGCAGTGAATGACTATGCTGCGGCCGGGCAGATCCTTCGGGCCTTCAGATCCGCATCTGTTCCCCTGTACCGCCAGCGGCTCGGCGAGGCTATCATGAGGTCCGCTGAACGGCGACGCATCGAGACGCTCATCGCCCGTCTGCGCGGACTTGCGCCGGGCGCCGCAGATGCGGGCGTATATCTCGCCTACCTTTCCATCCTCGACCGGCAGGCCACGCCGGTACTGCTCGAAATGCTGTCTGCAGAAGAGGACAGGACCATGCGTCGGCTGCTGGTCCAGATACTGAAGGACCTGGGCAGGAACCAGATCGCATTCCTGGGACAAAAACTGTCAGATGAGCGATGGTACTTCGTGCGCAATATTGTGAGCATCCTCGGGGAGAGCCATCGCGAGGAAGCTGTAACCTATCTTGCCGGCGTCGCACGGCACAAAAACTTTCAGATCCGCCAGGAAGTAGTCCGCGCGCTGACCACCATCGGCGGCGGAAAAGCCGCAGAACTGCTGGTCCAGTTCCTTGCCGACAGGGACATCGACATCCGGTTCATGGCGATCCGTGGACTCGGTACTCTGGCGTCGCCGAGCGCCAGGGGGGAGCAGGCACTGATCGATTTTTTGAAGCGTAGGGCTTGGTCGCGCAAGGGGGATTTCGAACTGCGTTTGGAAGCGATAGGATCACTCGGCCGTATGGGCGGAACGGCTGCGCAGACTGTGCTTGGGAAGCTCGCGCGGCGGACGTGGTGGCGCTCGGGCAGGCAAAATCGGGAGATCAGTGCCGAGGCCGCACGGGCGTTGGCTGAACTTGAGCGGAGGACCCATGGCGCTTGAAGATCAGGTCACCCAGCGCGCCGAGACCAGGCTTTCCTTTTTTCTGCAGCAGCAGGTAGTACAGAAGGCGAAACTCGCGTTCCTGCGCTTCATGGCGCTGCTCAAAAATGCGTCTCTTTACCCGCCTGCCCACCCGTTCCTTCTGGGATCGGCCGAGCAACTTCTGGTCAGCCTGGAAGAGCTTTTTTCCGACCGGAACGAGGCCTCTTTCCATTTTGTTTCCGGAGAGCTGTTTTTCGGCGCCCTCTCGGTGCAAATAGAGGAAGTATTCTCCCAGGGCATTGAAGAGTTCGTACAACGCGACATCGGCGGTTTCACGTATCGGAAGGGACTGGAGCGGCAGGAAATCATTGCTTTGGCCTATCTTCTGCAGAAGGCGCCGGGGGCCGCTTCCGGGGACCTGCGGGAGCAGATCCAGGGGGCGGGGATCACCCACGTTACGGTCCTGCCGGTGCCTCCTCGGAGAGATCGGAAGAACAGAGCAGGCGATGGAACGGAACGTTCCGCCCGCGAGCTCTATCAGGACGGGATTGAGACCGTGAAGGACCTGATCCAGTCAGCCCAGCACGGCAAGATGCCGAACACGCGGCAAGTCCAGATGCTGGTACAGGGCATGGCGGACAGCATTATGGGCAACAGAGACGCCCTGCTCGGCCTGACAACCTTGAAACTCTATGATGAATATACCTTCGCCCATTCCGTCAACGTATCCATCCTTTCACTGGCCATGGGGACATATCTCTCCTTTGACCGCCCTCAGGTCGCTTCGCTCGGAGTGGCCGGGCTCCTGCACGATATAGGAAAGGTAAACGTTCCCGTCGAGATCATCAACAAACCGGACGGCCTTGCCGATGCTGAATGGGACATCGTGAAGCGCCACCCCGTGGAGGGGGCGAGGATCCTCTCGGGTATGCCGGGCATAACGCGGCTCGCCATGGTGGCGGCCTTCGATCATCACCGGCAGTATGATCTGAAGGGATATCCGCACCAGTCACCGGGGGCGCAGCCTCTCCCGCATCCCTATTCCCGCATCGTTGCCATCGCAGACGCCTATGACGCCATCACCTCGGCGCGCGTCTATTTTCGCATGATAACTCCTCCTTACGAAGCGGTGCGGCTGCTGCTTACCAAGCGGGGCACTATTTTCGATCCCGTCCTGGTCAAGGCATTCGTCAACATGGTCGGAATATTCCCGATCGGCACGCTGCTTCGGCTGACTACGGGCGAGATCGCGCTGGTGGTTCGCCAGACCAGGGACCTGCTGCGCCCCAGCGTTCTCCTGCTCACGACCTTTGACGGAACAGAGACCGAGGAGGTCAGTTTGCTTGAGACACGGTCCGGTGCCTACGGCAGGAGTGCAGTAGCCACCATCGCACCTCAGGATGCGAATATCGATCTGGTGCGATATTTCCAGTAGCGTTGGCCGCAGATTTCTGCTCACAAAAATCCCGGTGATGAGACCCCCAAGCCAGTGTCGTCCCGCGCCGTTCCCGGCGGGCTCTTTCCCCTTCCATTTTATTGACAATCAATGATTTTTTATGTATCTTGTGCATGTGCCGAGTGCGTCACATAACCGGCGAAAGCCGGATAGCCCCGCGGACGTCCCGCGCCTTGCGGGACTGCGGGATGTCGCGTTGTTCAAGGGAGACTCCAACTCCTGCCGGAGGGGCTCCACTGGACGGCGCCGTTCGCGCGGTTGTTGGGCGAACAGAATCGTTCCGGAGAGAATATTTGATCCCGATAAAGGATATCAACCCGACACGGCGGTTTCCCGCCGTTACACTGGCGCTGATCGGCATGAACAGCGCTGTTTTTCTGTATCAGTTGACCCTGGGGCCTCTGGCGCATGAATCCTTCCTGCATTCCTATGCGCTGGTGCCTGCAAGATTGCTCTCCGGCGGCGGCCCGGCGGACGGACTTTTTCCTGCTGGAGCAACGGTGATGACTTCCCTGTTCCTTCATGGCGGTTTTCTGCATGTGACCGGAAACATGCTGTACCTCTGGATCTTCGGCAACAACGTAGAGGATTCGATGGGACCCGCAAGGTTCATTCTGTTCTATTTTCTCTGCGGCACACTTGCCGCCTTCAGCCATGCCTTCACCGATGCTTCGTCGATGATCCCGATGATCGGAGCAAGCGGCGCGGTGTCGGGAGTGCTGGGCGCCTATCTGCTGCTGTTTCCCCGCGCCCGGGTTCTGACGGTCGTGCCGCTCGTCTTTCTGATCAGGACCGTCGAGATCCCGGCCATGTTCGTGCTCGGATTCTGGTTTCTTTTTCAGTTCCTGAATGCGCTGGTCACCTCGGGGCAGGGCG
>Ga0154442_1040_pt3 | contig 34382 bp, 33 predicted proteins | sample RifGroC2_FD_115946 | JGI IMG/M metagenome (GOLD analysis project Ga0154442, IMG submission 115946) | Nitrospirae bacterium GWC2_57_13
TGCCCGCGATGTTCTCGCCGATGACCACCACGATGCCGGAGATCGCAGCGCCCGCAGCAAGTCCTTCCCAGTTGTCTCTGGCAATGTCCGTGGAACCCAGAGCCCCCGTGAAGATCGGCAGGTTGAGCTTGATCTTGTGCTTGAAGCCGATCTCGGTCTCCGTGGAAACAGCCGGAAATATGGCCTTGTCCGGATCAGGATCAACACCGACGGCGCCCACGCAGGTGCCCTGGATGTTCAAATGGGAATAATCAATGGGATACTTCTTCGTCGCGCCTGCCGTGATCTTTCCAAATGGCCCGGGATAGATCACCTCCCTGCCGCGGTAGGAGGACTTCCCGACCTCGCACAATCCCGTGCAGCCATCGAGGCAGACCGAGCATATCCCTGACTGCGGCGCCGCATCCTGAACCCTTGTCTTTGTTCCCGTTGCTGAACTTGCGTTTGCCTGCCCTGGTCCCATGATCATCATCTCCTCGTGTTGAACGAGATTTTATCGCACGTACCTGGTGCAACGGACAGCCGGTGGCAAGGCCTCCCTCCGCGCCGGAGACCTTGCCATCCGATCTGGCCGCAACTACCGCGTGGAACACACTATCAGGAATTGAGTATTTTCATCGCTTCTTCGCGATAGGAATCCATAAGGTACGGTATGCCCGTGACCTTGGCGCACTCCTCGGTAAGGGACATGAGCTCGTTCCTCGTGATCGAATCGATGTTGAAGCACCGGGCGCCCGCCATCATCTGCTGCAGCCCCACCTTGATCTTGTTCGAATAGCTGAAAATGCCGATCGCTCCAAGCGGGACATTTTTGATCTCGTCGGCGCCGACCAGCTTTTTCACGTCCTCATAGTTGACGAAGATCTCTTCGACCGTGTTGCCAAACTCGCTCACCGTCTTCGGGAGATCGTTGTCCTTGATCCAATGCTCGATATTCTTTCCGACCATGCCCGGGATCATTAATGCGCGGCCCATGCATATCGCTTTCACGAAAGGCGCACCCATGGCCAGAGCCTTGAACACACCGTCCTCGCTGCTGAACCCGCCGGCAAAGGCAATATCCGGTACGCGCTCTCCCTTGTCGGACAGCTTCTTGGCGAATTCATACGCAGCGGCGTGCAGATAGAGCGAGGGCATGCCCCACTCCTCCATCATGCGCCAAGGGCTCATCCCGGTGCCACCCGGAGCTCCGTCGATGGTCAACAGGTCGATCTTGGCCTTGGAGCTCCACTTGAGGGCCATGGCAAGCTCACGCAGGCCATAGGCGCCGGTCTTCAGGGTTATCCGCTTGAACCCGAGCTTCCGCAGCCGGGTAACCTCTGTGTAGAATTCCTGCTCGCCGATGAATCCCAGGCGGCTGTGGCGCTCGAACTCCTTGATTGCCGTATCGTGAAAGGCCGCCTGTACGACCGGATCAGAGGGGTCCGGCGTCACGATGTAGCCGCGCTTTTGGAGTTCCAGGGCGCGCTCCATGCTGTTCACCTTGATCTCGCCGCCGATGCACTTGGCGCCCTGGCCCCACTTCAGCTCGATCGTGTCCAGTTTGTGCTTGTCGATGATGTATTCGGCAACGCCCAGCCGGGTGTCCTCGACGTTCATCTGCACCAGGATCTCGCCGTACCCCTGGTGGTACTTCTTATACAAGGCGATCCTGCGGTCCATATCCGGCGCCTTCTTGACCAGCTTGTTGCTGCCGAGCTCAAGTTCCGGATCAATGCCGCATACGTTCTCGCCGCAGACGATCGTCACGCCGGAGATGGCCGCCCCGACGGCGAAGTGCTCCCAGTTCTTGCGGGCGATCTCGGTGGATCCGAGCGCGCCGGTGAAGATGGGAACGTGCATCTTGACCTTTTTGTCCCACCCATAGTTTGTCTCGGTACTGACATTCGGGAACCTGGCCGTGTCGGGGTTCCCCACCTGGCCTGCGGGAAGCCCCTTGGCCCCTAATGCATAACCATGGATATTGAGGTGTGAGTAGTCGATGGGGTAGTTCTTATCGCCGCCGGCGGTGATGCTCCCGAAAGGCCCCGGGTAGAGCAGCTCTCTTCCCCTGAAGGTCGCCTTGAACACCTCACAATTCCCTTTGCATCCGTCCACGCAGCGGGTACAGAGCCCGCTCATGGGAGAAACATTCCTCGATCGATTTGCTGTTCTTGTAGCGTCATTCGCATTTGGCTGTTGCAGATTCATGGTTCTCTCCTTGACTATGGATTTTTAATTTACTCTGTCCTGTTCTGATGCTGCCTTTAATGAAGACACTTCCTGGTTTTTACTCAACACTATTAGCGCTACTTAAGTTTTTCATGATCAATTAAGCATTGCTTTAGTTGGCAGGCAAAAAAAATACGCTCTCGTTCCTCTCGGTACATAGACCTCAATGAGCAACGCTGCTATTCCCGGACAACGAGTACCTGCGCTTCACCACCTCCTTCGTTCTTCCATGCCGAGGGGAATGATTCCGTAAAACAGAGAGCATCACCTGCCGCGATCCGCTCCTCCCTGCCTTCCACGGTCACCACCAGAGTTCCTTCCACGACATAGATGAATTCGTCGCCCCGATGATAGGAAAAATGGCCTTTGATGTCCACGCCGGAAGGAAGCACCACGAGCTGGGCAGCCAGTTTCCGGCCCGAAGCAATGCTGTATGTCCGCGCCTTTCCCTCCATCGACGGATCGGACGAAAGAACTGATGTTTTCCGATGGAGCCACGGAGTTGCAACAGGCGCTCCGCTCTCGACGAACAGGCCGGGCTGAATGTCCAGGGACCGGCAGATATGAAAGAACGTGCTGAGCGACGGGCTCGTAAGGTTCGCTTCGATCTGGGACAGGGAACTCGGCGTGATCCCCACCTTGTCGGCCAGATCCTTCTGGCTCATGCCGGTCCGTGTCCGCGCCTCCTTGATCTTGGCACCGATGTCCGCAACCGGCTCTTTCCTGGCAGGGATAAGGCAAACATGATCATCTCGGACCTCGTAGGCGTGGGACTTGAAGGCCTCCCGGTCCTGCCTCCCCTCCAGTTTGAGGGCCTTGAGATAGAGGCTGCTCTTTCTCCGCTGCAGGTCGAGCACGACCTGTGTAATGTGCCGCAGGTTCGCCTTGAACTTCGGGCTGTGGGCCTCCTTTTCGAGGATCCAGTAGGCCACGGTATTGAGATCGTACAGCCGCGGACACATGTAGGTGAAGAACCGGTGGGTCTCGTTCTCATCTCCCCACAGATCCTGCATTCCCGTGAGGCTGTCGAACACGTATCGGGCGCCCGGATGCAGGCTGTCTTCGATTTCGTTCAACGTCTGCGTGAAGCGCTTGATGTTCTTCGGGTCCGTTATCCTTACGGTCTTGACGTCAGACTGTTTATCATAGAATCGCAGAAAGGTGTTGTCGTTCTTGCCCTTGCCTGAAGTGAAGCAGTCGATGAAAATAAAATGGACGGGAGAGATAATACCGGTCAACGCCGCCAAAACGCTCTGCGGCGACCTGTTGAAGCTCACATAGATCACCTTTTGCTCGTCTTTGAAGGACCGGCTGATGAAATCCCGTATGAACGCTTCATAGGAAGCGCCAGCGTCCACCTCCCAGACGACATTGTCGCCGATATGGAGAGACCCGATCAGGGAATCAAGACCCTGTACGCCCGATGATATCTTTGTCATAGTGGTGATGTCGGCCGGCATTGGCCGAGTGGCCCGGGAGCCACTCGGCATACCATTGCCGAGTGCGGTAAGAATACAACGAGGGGGTTGCCGTCGTCAAGCTGAAAGTGCGCTTTTTTGGCTCTTGCCGGGAATGCCGCATGTGTCCTCGGCGGACGCTTTGGCGACGGATCAATTCGGAGTGCGGGGTGCAGAATTATGGAACACTCCAAAGCCACGTATTTCGCGGTTAACTCGGTGGGCTCTGTGGCAAACGAGATCTTCTCTTCGATAATACCGTTCTTACCGAACTTTCACCCTCTTGCCCGGATCATTCCGGTGCTTCTGGTAATATTCCACGCAGTTCCCGATATAATCCTTCAGATCCGGACACCGGATGCCTGTGCCACGGAGATCCTTCTGGGCATGGGCCGTGTCGTAATAGGCAGGGGAGTGAAAATACTCCAGTGTCTCCTTCTCCACCCCTATCCACCGGCGGAACCACGCCAGAGACAGCGCAGCAGAGACGAAATAGGACGGAATGGTGAAGAAGGGCCGCTTGCTGAGGAGCCGCTCGCAGATCATCGTATAGACCTCGCGGGCAGTATGCGGAGACGGGTCGGTGAGGTGATATACCCTGTTCACTGCAGAATGAATAAATGCGAAATGGGCGGCTGCTTTGACCACATAATCTACCGGCACTATATTGAAGGGGCTCTGTCCCTTGCCGATGTTCGGGATCGGAAGCCTCCGGAACCGGTCCAGGAACCGCATGATGAAGTACATGCCGTCGAACTTGGCCGTCTCGCCGGTCGTGGAATGTCCCACCGTGACCGCCGGTCTTATGATCGTGGTCGGCACCGATGACATGAGGGCCTGTACCAGACGCTCTGCTTCGAATTTGGTTGATTCGTAATGGTTCTTGAAGTTCTGGCCCTGGTCCAGCTCTGACTCGAGGATCCTGCCCATTCTCCGTCCCGACACGTAGGCAGTGCTGAAATACACGTACCGTTTCAGGTTCCGCAAATCCCGCACAAAACGGTTCACCTTGCGCGTTCCTGTAATGTTCACCTGGTAGGCCGTCTCTGCAGGCACCGCGAGATCATAGACCGCTGCAAGGTGGAACAGATGCGTAACTTCAAGCTGCATCCGGTAATAGGTCACGCTGTCAAGGCCCAGAAGCTCCTGTGTGATGTCCCCCGGAATGAGCTCGAAGCGTTCCTGGGGGCCCATACCTTCATGAACAAGCCGCTTGACCGTCTGTTGCGCCGCTTCTGCCTGGGATGAGTGAACGAGCAGACGGAACCGCGACCCTCTGTCGCGCTGGTTGAGGGCGCGAACGAGATAGGTTGCAAGAAATCCGGGGAAACCGGTGAGGAAGAAGGCCATGAGCCAAAACCCTTTTAAGCCACAGATTCACCCCGTAAGAGGTAAAGAGCTCTGAAATGCTACGGCTCCTTTATCGGAATGTTACTGTCGGGCCATACTCGCTTAAAATCCGCAGAATTGAACGTAAGGATCTGATCCACGCCGGCCTTAAGGGCCGCTTTGATGATCAGCGCGTCATAGGTAGATCCGCCAATAATCCCAAGATCAGCCAGATGTTTTATCGTTGCGAGATAGTCGGAAACGGAAAGCGGGATAATAGACGCCATGCTTTCGATGTTCTCATGGATAAGACGGTGCGCCATTCCGGCTGTGATACGGGGACTCACCGGAAGTGTCGTAAGGACCGCGTATAATTCTGCAATGGAATAGGCCGAGACCACGCACTCGAGTTTGCCCGATGATGCACGGCCAAACCAGGGAAGGGCCCGCTGATGGGCCGGATGCGGCTGAACAAGGGCCGCCACAAGCACGGAAGTGTCGAACAGGACCTTCACGCCTTTTTTACCGAAGAAAGCCTTCTGATGTGTTCATCTCTACCGGCGCTGACACTCCCCTCGATGTCTCCTGTCGACGCACCGGTGAATACGAGCACCCCGTCCTTCATCTGGAGCGGGACGATGTCATCTGCCGGCTTCAGGACTACCTCGCGCCCGTGCTCCTCTATCTCGATCTCATCGCCTGGCCGCAATCCGAGCCTGTCCCGGATATCCTTCGGGACCACCAGCCTGCCGAACTTATCTAGGGTAGTTTTCATTACAGCACCTCGTTGCCGTTCCTCAAGCCATCTAATTGCCATTATAGCATGTCAATTGGCAATTATCAATGGCATTAACCCCATGCTTAGCTCATCTCACTCACCTGTAGTTCTTATCCGCGTGAAGATCTGTCCACCCGCGTCCAACATGCTTTTGCTTCTCGCCTTACACTCGCATGAATTTCTTATCCGTGTCCATCCGATCCTATCCGTGGCAAGCAAGCCTTTGCTCATGGCTTTCCACTCGGACTTAATCTTTTATCCCTGTCCATCCGTGGCAAAAAAGCATTTTCAAAATCGCATCAAGAATAGTAAATCGCTATCAGCACCAGAAAAACCACGCTCTTTGCCACCTCGATCCATCCCGTGGTCTTAAGCTTCACCTGATACGGAACTGCGGAGAAGAGCAGGTTGTCGGCAAGGGGCAGGAGGAGAATGAGGGGGAGTTTGGCGACGAGATATATGATGACACCTGCGACAACGGCTGTGGCGGAGATGATGCGGTCCCTGTCGGTCTTGCGAAGCTGAACGCGGATTTTGAATACGCCCACGCAGAAGAAGACCGCCACGGCGATGAACAGCCGGTAATCAAGGCTGAGGCTGACAGCATATTTTGCGATTGGTGCTGCAAGGGAAAGAAGCAGGAAGCCCAGGACCTCGGTGGCTAGGGCATGCTCCCCTGCTATCCGGTTCACAGCCAAATAGGCAGCAGGGATGATGAGCAGAGGCAGGAGCGGCGCTACGCCGCCGTGGAACACATACAGGAGCAGGAGCGTGGCAAAGGCTACCTGGCCAAGAAAGACCGTGAGGGACTGGGTATCGCGCCGCTGCCTCAACCATAGAGTGAAGGCCTGTTTGGAGTTCACGAGCATGGCCAGAGCGATCAGAACCGGAAAGGCCTCAGGTGTAAGCCTTCCCCCGGCAAAAAGCCCGGCGATGTAGGCAACGAGCAGCACGCTCCAGGAGCCGTATTCCTTCAAGAAGTAGCTTTTCATGAAGGTAATTATGTCATAAAATTATGCTCTTGAACAGAGAAAATCTATCCTTCCCCAGGATAAAAAATCATAAAAAACTTATTCTCTCGCAAAGGCGCAAAGGTCGCAAAGAAATACGAGATAACATGAGTACATGAAATTCAGAGAATTAGGAATGGGCAGGAATGCATAAAAGCTTTGCATCTCGCGGAGGCGCAGAGGAAGGCATGGCGTGGCGAATGTGGAATGTGGAGTGCAGAATTTACACCCTAATCTTATAAATCAAGTTCTTCTGTGACCTATCCGTGTGAAGACCTGTGCATCCGTGGCAAAAAACCCTGCCTATGGCTTTTAATTTCAAGAACTCTTCGCGTACATTCGCGGCCATTACGCCCCTGCTTTGAGTTCTTATCCGTGTTCATCCGTGGCAAAATTGCTTTTGACCTTCTCTGTGCCCTCTGCGATCTCTGTGGCGAAAAACAGTTCGGAGTTCGGCGTTGGGAGTTCGGAGATCAAAATGCGGAATGCGGAGTACTGCTTTCCAAATTCCGAATTCTGAATGCTGGCTGCTGAATGCTGAACGCTACAATATCGCCGCAATGGACGCCCGGGCGAAGTTCAACACGTTGTCAGGATACACGCCGATGTAGATGACCGTGACCAGGGAAAAAACCAGGGCGATTGCCAGCGACGGGGCCGTGGCGAGCTTGAACTCGGCCTGGGGCTCGCTCATATACATGACCATGATGACCCGGAGATAGAAATAGGCGCTGATGGCCGAGAAAATGACGCCCACAACGGCGAGCCAGACCATGTCGGCCTGGATAGCGGCCTTGAAGATGTAAAACTTGCCCATGAACCCTGCCGTGGGCGGGATACCGGTGAGCGAAAACATGAAGATCAGCATGAAGAATGCGGCCATCTTGTTCGTCTTGCCCAGGCCCGCGAAATCCTTTATCTCCTCGCCGCGCTCACCCGACCTGCGGAGCATGATGACGATGCCGAAGGCGCCCATGTTCATGACGGCATAAATGAAGACGTACATCATCACGCTGGCGACCCCTTCGGGACCGCCGGCGGCAATGCCAACAAGGGCGTAGCCTGCGTGGGCGATGGAGCTGTAGGCCAGCATGCGCTTGATGTTCGTCTGGGACAGGGCGATGATGTTGCCCACGGCCATGGTGAGCACCGCGATGCCCGCGATGATGGTCGTCACATCATGCTGCAGGGGCTGGAGGGCATAGGAAAAAACGCGCAGCAGCACGGCAAACCCCGCGATCTTCGGGCCTGCAGACATGAAGGCCGTGACCGATGTGGGAGCGCCTTCGTACACGTCCGGCACCCACATATGGAAAGGCGCAGCAGCGATCTTGAAGCCAAAGCTCACGATCAGCATGATCATGGCAAGAAAGACCATGGGATTCGCCAGGTCAGCGCCGCGCAGGAACGCGTGAATGCCCGCCAGGTTCGTGGTGCCTGACATGCCGTAGAGCAGCGACATGCCGTAGAGCATGATGCCTGACGAGAAGGAGCCGAGCAGCAGATACTTGATTGCAGCTTCGTTGGAACGGCTGTCGCGGCGCATGAAGCCGGCAAGCACGTAAATGGACATGGCCATGAGCTCAAGACCGAGATAGATGGTGATGAGGTCCCCTGCTGACGCCATGAGCATCATGCCTGCCGTGGCGAAAAGCATCAGGGCGTAATATTCGCCGCGGTGAATGTCCTCTATCTTGAGATAGTTGATGGAAACGAGGATGCCGAGGCTGCAGGCCACGTAGAAGGAGAACTTGAAGTAAACCGAAAAACGGTCGAGCAGAAAGGTCCCGGCAAAGAACGACCCGGTCACACCCATGAGCTTGAAGGTGGCTAGGGCGGCGATGATGACGCCTGCGAGGCTGTACCAGCCCAGGGACGACTTCTGCTCCTTCCTGACGAAGAGATCGAGCAGCAGCACCGTGAGCGCCACGGTGATCACCACGACCTCGGGATAGATCGGCGTCATGAGCGTAAAAAATTCCTGCAGCGTACTTGGCATGCGTTTCACCTCGAAGAACCCTAATAAAATCGTTTAGGACGCAGATAACATCTGATAAACGCGGATAAAAAATCCGAAACTGAAAAAAGCGAAGCTCTCTCTAGAACTGAATGTCAGGTCCTATCCGCGAAAATCCGCGTTCATCCGCGTCCAACAACTGCTCTCAGGATCATCAATTCCCGTAGTATAAAGACTCCGAACCGCTCAGTTCCCTACTGCCGTGCTGATGGCCTGGGCAACGGCCGGGACCACCTGTGCCTTGGCATGCACGTGGGCGATGAGATTCTCCACCGAGGCGTTCATGATCGTGAACGTCGGGTTGGGATAAAGCCCGATGTAGAACACCAGCGCAACGAGCGGCAGTACAGCGGCTATCTCGCGATAGTTCATGTCCTTCAAGGCTTCGTTGTGAGGGTTCGTGATCTTCCCGAAGGCCACGCGCTGGTACAACCAGAGCATATAGCCGGCGCCCAGGATAACACCAAGGGCCGCGATCACGGCGTAGACCTTCTGGAACTTGAAGGCGCCGAGCAGGATGGCGAACTCGCCAACAAACCCGTTCGTGCCCGGCAGGCCGATGGACGAAAGTGTGATGATCATCAGGATCGTTGCATAGACCGGGACCTTTGCAGCGATGCCGCCGTAATCAGCAATCATGCGCGTATGGGTCCGTTCGTAGATGACGCCGACGAGCAGGAACAGCGCTCCTGTGGACACGCCGTGGTTGATCATCTGGATCAGGCCGCCTGCCACGCCCTGGCTGTTCAAGGCAAAGATGCCGAGGGTCACAAAACCCATATGGCTGACGCTTGAATAGGCGATCAATTTCTTGAAGTCTGTCTGGGCAAAGGCCATGTAAGCGCCGTAGATGATGGCGATGACGGACAGTATCATGATCGCAGGCGTCCAGGCAATGGACGCGTCAGGGAAGAAGGGCAGCGAAAAACGCAGGAACCCATAGGCGCCCATCTTGAGCAGGATGCCGGCCAGGATGATGCTGCCTGCCGTGGGAGCTTCGACGTGGGCATCAGGCAGCCAGGTGTGGAACGGGAACATGGGCACTTTCACGGCAAAGGCTAGGAAAAATGATGCAAAAACCCAGAGCTGAAAGGTATAACTGTACTTGAAGTTCATGAGCGTAAGCACGTCAAAGGTCCCGCCTGCGTAGAAATAAACAGCCAGGATGCCGATAAGCATCAGTACGCTGCCCACGAGGGTATAGAGAAAGAATTTGACGGCTGCGTAAAGACGGTTCGGTCCGCCCCAGACGCCGATCAACAGGTACATGGGGATGAGCATGGCCTCCCAGAAGATGTAGAAGAGGAACATGTCCAGGGCCATGAACACGCCGATCATGCCGGCCTCGAGGAAGAGCAGGGCGATCATGAACTCACGCACACGGTCAGTGATGGCCTTCCAGGAGACCATGATGGAAATGGTCGTGAGCAACGCCGAGAGCGCTACGAACAGCACACTGATACCGTCCACGCCCAGCTTGTAATGGATGTTCCAGGCCTTGATCCACTCATAGCTCTCTCCGAACTGCATATGCGGGATGGAGGGATTAAAGTGCATCAGCAGGGGCGCGCAGAGCGCAAGCTCTACCAGGGAGAAGGCCAGCGCCACTGTGCGGGCAAGCGCCGCGTTCCTGATGAACAGCAGGATGGCAGCCCCGAGCACAGGCACGGCGATCAGCAGGGTGAGCAGCGGATAGTCTATCTGTTCCGTGTATGGTATCAGTTCGAGCATGAACGTCTCCTTAAACGACTTGCAGAAAGCGCAGCGCAAAGGATCAAACCCTTTGCTCCATGCTCCATGCCCTATGCATTCTTATTTCAACACGTAGTACAGCCCCATCAACACCACAAGGCCCAGGCCCATGACAAAGGCATACTCCTGAACAAAGCCTGTCTGCACTTTCCGGCTGCCCTCGCTGGTTCGCCGGATCATGCCGGCAATGCCGTTCACCGCGCCGTCGATGATCTTCACGTCTGTGATGTTGTAAAGGAACCTGGCGAGCCGGTGCACGAGACCGTCTACAAAGATGAAATTGTAGACCTCATCCACCTTGTACTTGTTCAGCAGCAGATTATAGGTTCCCTTGAAACTCCTGGCCAGCCGGTCGGGCATCGAAGTATTCTTCACATAAAGACTATAGGCTAGCCGGATGCCTGCCAGCGCAACCATGACAGAAAAGACCATGAGCCACCGTTCGAGGCCGTGGTTTGCGACGCCGTGTTCCAGGACTGGAAAAACGGGCGCCAGGAAATCGCCGAACAGGTTCGCGTGGGGTATGATGGCGCCGGGCATGCCGATCCAGCCAATCGTTATGGCAAAGAATGCAAGGATGACCAGGGGTATGGTCATCACCTTCGGCGACTCATGCACATGGTGCTCAACCTCGTGGTCTATGCGCGATTTTCCGTAGAACGTGAGATAAATGAGCCGGAAGGAATAGAAGGCCGTGAGGAATGCGCCGAAGACCCCCAGCATCCAGAGCACCCGACCCACTTCGCCGGCATTATGCGCGCTCCAGAGGATCTCGTCTTTGCTGAAGAAACCCGCAAAAGGGAAGATGCCGGCCAGAGCAAGAGAGCCGACCAGGAACACGCCATGGGTCACCTTGATCTTGCGCTTGAGCCCCCCCATCTTCTGCATATCCTGCTCTCCTGACAGGGCGTGGATCACGCTGCCAGAGGCGAGGAAGAGCAGTCCCTTGAAAAAGGCATGGGTCGTGAGGTGGAAGATGCCTGCGGCAAAGGCGCCGACGCCGAGGCCCAGAAACATGTACCCGAGCTGGCTGATCGTCGAGTAGGCGATGACGCGCTTGATATCATTTTGCACCAGGCCGATGGTGGCGGCAAAGACCGCCGTGAGACCGCCCACGATCGCCACGGTGGTCATGGCTGTGGGTGAGAGCGAGAAAATCGGCGCGCAGCGCGCAACCATGAAGACGCCGGCCGTGACCATGGTGGCCGCGTGGATCAGGGCGCTGACCGGCGTGGGGCCTTCCATGGCGTCAGGCAGCCAGACATAGAGCGGAAGCTGCGCTGATTTGCCCATGGCGCCCACGAAGAGCAGCAGCGAGATCAACGTCATCACGCCGATCTCGGCGCCGAGCAGCATATAGCTCTGTGCCGCCGCTGGACCGGAAAGAGCCGCAAAGACGTCGGTGAAATCAAGGGTGCCGAAAGTCAGAAAGATAAGGAACATGCCGAGGAGGAATCCGAAGTCGCCTACGCGGTTCACCACAAAGGCCTTTATGCCCGCGTCAGAAGCCGATTTTTTCTCATACCAGAACCCGATCAGCAGGTAGGAGCAGAGCCCCACGCCTTCCCAGCCAACGAACATCAGGACAAAGTTGTTCGCCATGACCAGAACAAGCATGAAAAAGGTGAACAGTTCCAAATAGGCGAAGAAGCGGGCGTATCCCTTGTCGCCATGCATGTAGCCTACGGAGTATATATGGATGAGGGTACTGAGCGTGGTCACGACCAGGAGCATCACCGCAGTGAGCTGGTCGATCTGGAAGCCCACGTTCACCGTCAGATTGCCGATAGCGAACCAGGAGTAGAGGTTCTCATCGATGATAGTGCCGCCCAGCACGTCGATGAAGGCGCTCACGGACAGGATGAAGGACCCGGCAACGCCGGCCACGGCCGCGTAGGCGGCCCGCTCCTTCAGGTATTTCCCGAAGAGCCCGGCGATCAGGAATCCCGCGAAGGGCAGCAGCGGTATGAGAGCGTATTTAAGCATAAGCACCTCGATGATAAATCCGGAAACTGGGATGACGGCAACGGTTACGAAGCCCGTTTCGTCATTCGGTTACGTCGTGCGTATGGCGCCGTTGTCGCTTGCCGCTCCTCCATACGGGCCTCGTTACCGAGAAACACTGCCTGCCTTGAACGTTCCCTGCTATCCCTTCATCAGATTAAACTCATCCACATGCACGCTGCCGCGATTGCGGGCCAGCAGGATGATGATGGCCAGCGCCACGGCTGCCTCGGCGGCCGCCACGGTGATGATGAAGATCACGAAGATCTGGCCCGTAAGGTTCTGAAGATAATGCGAGAAGGCGACCATATTGATGTTAGCTGCATTCAGCATCAGCTCGATCGACATCAGGACAATGAAGACGTTCCTGCGCGACAGTACGCCCACTACGCCGATGGTGAAGAGCGCGGCACTCAGCAACACATACCAGTACAAGGGAACCATACGATCAACCTCCAAAATGCGGCAGGCAGTATACTGCAGGCGGTACACAGGGAACTGCGCGATCCGTCCCCCCTGCTATCTGCTGTATGCTGTCTACCGTCTACTGTTTACGTCTACTTAATCCTTGATCTTCTTCGCCAGCATCACCGCGCCCACGAGTCCGACCAGCAGGATCACCGAAGCGATCTCGAAAGGAACCAGGTATTTTGTGTACAGCTCAATGCCCAGATCCCGCACGCTCCCGACTGCGAGCGTCATGGGCTGCTGCCCTGCGTCAGCCGGGAACGAACCGCGCAGAACAAGGAATGAGATCTCCGCGGAGATCAGCAGTCCGAACAGGGTGAGCCAGGGCCAGTAGCGGTTCGCCCGCGGCGCGGCGCTCTCCCGGTCAACATTCAACAACATGACCACAAAGAGATACAGGATCAGAATGGCGCCCGCATAGACGATGAGCTGCACGGCAGCGAGGAACTCGGCGTTCAGCAGAACGAAGAGCCCGGCAATATGAAAGAACAGAAGCAGCATGAACAGCACGCTGTGCACGGGGTTACGGCGCGTGATCATGAGCAGCGCAGAACCAATGCAGACAGCGGCGAAATAGATGAAGATGGCCTTATGCAGCATTCTTGCCGACCCCCTTTTTGCCCTCATACCGGTCGCCGACCTCGATGAGACGCTCCTTGGTATAGAAGGCGTCCCTGCGCGAAGTACAGGCAAGCTCGAACTCAGGCGTCATCTGAATGGCGAAGACCGGACAGGCATCAACACAGAATCCGCAGAACACGCAGCGGAGCAGATCAAGTTCGTATGCGGTCACGATCTTCTCATGGTTCTTGCCCTCGGCAGTCACCACGGCAATGGCTTTTGAGGGGCAGACAGCCTCGCAGAGGCCGCACCCGATGCACCGCTCCTTCAGGCCCGAGTCGTCGCGCCGCAGGGCATGCAGCCCCCGGGAGCCCGAGAAGGGTTTCCGCTTCTCCATCGGATACTGGCGCGTCACCGGCCGCGTGAACATGGTGCGGAAGGTGAGCGACATGCCCTTTGCAATGTCGACCAGAAAGATGGTATTGAGCAGCTTCTTTATCCGTTTCATCATTCAACCTCGATTGAACAAACCGGAACTACCTGCCTGCTCGTATCAGCAGCTCGGCCTGTTGTTTAACGTACTCATCTGACGTACTATCCGGCTACAGCGCCCTGCTGCTATAATAATCCCGCCTGCTTCAGGAATGCAGTTGCGAGCAGGGTGACAAGCGACAGGGGCAGCAGTATTTTCCAGGAAAACTTCATAAGCTGATCATACCGCAGCCGCGGCAGCGTGGCCCGTATCCAGATAAAGCAAAAGATGAAGAAATAGACCTTGGCCAGGAGCCAGAGCACCGGCGGCACTGCCCGCATGGCCGTATTGACCCAGCTTATGGGCGCCATGCCGCCGAGCCAGGACACGGAGGGGAATATCTGCAGCGGCAGCCAGCCGCCGAAAAACATGATGCTGATGAGCAGCGCCACGACGACCATGTTGGCGTATTCGGCCATAAAGAACATGGCGAACCGCATGCCCGTGTACTCCGTGAAGAAACCGGCAACCAGTTCGCTTTCCGCTTCCGGCAGATCAAAGGGCGCGCGGTTCGTTTCCGCTATGCCCGAAACAAGATACAGAAAGAACACCACGGGCCCCACATAGGTGAAGATGAACCATTTCCCGGTCTGGGCATTCACGATCTCCGTCAGGTTGAGCGATCCCGCCATCAGCACAACGGTGATGATGGCAAAGGCCATGGGGATCTCATAGCTGATCATCTGCGCAGCCGAACGAAAACTGCCCAGGAGCGAGTATTTGTTGTTCGATGCCCACCCGGCCATGATCACGCCGTAGGTCCCGATACTGGCCAGGGCCAGCACATAGAGCACGCCGATGTTCAGGTTGGTGACCCAGAGCGGAACTGCATTCTCGGGCGACAGGATACCGAAGAGTCTCGTGGGCGGGCCGAAGGGAATGACCACAAAGGAGGCGAGGGACATGACGAGCAGTATCAGGGGCGCGACAATGAAGACCCACTTGTCCGCCTTGGCAGGGATGATGTCTTCCTTGAAGAACAGCTTGACGCCGTCTGCGATGGGTTGGAGGATGCCGTGATAGCCCGCCATCATGGGGCCCATCCGCGACTGCATCCACGCCAGCGTCTTGCGCTCCATGTAAGACAGATAGGCTGCGTTCAGCATGATGAAACCGAACAACACGGCCACCGGTATGAGGATGGTGTAGACGATGTTCAAGATCTGCGCCATGTCGGCCATTTCCTTCTCCCTATTTCCCCGTTGCGACCTTGACACGCCGGATGGTGCTGATCTCCTGCGACCGCGTAATGGTCATGCCTGAGGAGAACAGCAGACGGTCGGACGTTATCACTTCGTCCTTCATGATCGTGCCTGAGGCAAGCGAAAGATCGGCGTCCGTGCCGGCGATGGGCGAAAGCTCCGCGGGCCAGCAGGCGCCCGGAGCGAGGTCCCGGTACTGCGGGACGACGGATCTGATCTCGGCAAGAACGTCCTTTGGTGAAGCGTAGTTCATGGCGCCGCCCATTTTTCTGGCGATCAGCTGAATGATCTCCCAGTCGGACTTTGCTTCGGCCAGGGGCTCCTCGGCCTGCGACAGCTCCTGGAGCCGTCGCTCCACGTTCGTGAAGGTGCCTGACTTCTCTGCCGAACCGGCCGCGGGAAGAACCACATCGGCAAGCTTCGCTGTCTCGCTCATGAAGATGTCCTGGACCACGAGGAATTCAAGGTCCTTCAGGACCGGAGCAAGCTTCCGATCGCTGCCCACGGGATCATCACCCATGATGTACAGGGCGGCTGTTTTTTTGGAAGCGATGCCTTCCAGCATCTGCAGGGCGTTCATGCCCGGCTTATCAGGGAGCATGGCGTTCCATGATGCGGCAAATGCGGCCGTCGTGTCCTCGCCCTGTTTTCGGTAACCGGGATAATAGTCTGAAATCACACCCATGTCAAGGCCGCCCTGGAGATTGCTCCGCTTCACGAGCGGATAAAAAGTCACTCCCTGCAGCAGACCGGCAAGCTGTTTGATCAGTGAGACCTCTTTGGCGGACACGCGGGCTGGAACGATGATGGCGACGCTCGGCTCCTCCAGCAGGACGACGGCGGCGCGCCTGATGTCTTCACGCACACCCTGTCCGCCCGGGCTCAGGGCGGCGATCAGGCCGGTCAGCGCAGCTTCGGCGCTGTCAACGATCACCGCCTCGGCAAGAACGTTGAATTTGTTCTCGCCTTTGTTCACCAGGACCAGCCTGCCGCCGCGCCGGTTCACGGCATTCACGATCTCGATGCCCGTGCGCGGATTGATCTCACCCACGTCAGCGTCAAGAACGAGGATCGCCCGATGGCTCCGGATCTTCGCCAGTTCGCCGGAAAAGAACGCGGAGTCCAGGCCCCGGGGGATGCGAAGTCGCCCGAGCATGTCGACATTGTTCGTCCCCACGACAGCACGCAAAAATTTCTGGAAGACATAGTTGTCCTCGTTCGTGGTTCGCACGGACCCGAGGCCGCCGATCGTGTCGACGCCGCGCTTGGTCCGTATCACGTTGAGGTTCGTGGCAATGACCGAGACGGCTTCTTCCCAGGTGCAGTCGACAAGCTTGCCGCCCACGCGCATCTTGGGTGTCATGATCCGGTCGGCGTGATGAACGGCGTCCCAGCCGAAGCGGCCCTTGGAACAAAGGTAGTTGTCGTTCGGCGCCACGACGCGCACGGCCCTGCCGTCGCGGGTATCATATCGGATGACGCAGCCGCAGCCGCAGTAGTTGCAGACCGAACGGGCCGAGGCGAGGTTCCAGGGACGCCCCCTGTAGCGGAACTGCCGTGTTGTCAGGGCGCCCACCGGGCAGATGTCCACACATTCGCCGCAAAACTCGCAGTTCAGCGGGCGGTCGAAGTCGGTGCTGATGCGGGCCTTCGTACCGCGGCGCGTAAATGCCCACTCGCCCACGGCGTTCTGCTCATCGCAGATCCGTACGCACTTGCCGCAGAGGATGCAGCGGCTGATGTTTCGCTCGATGATGGGGCTTTCGTAATCGGCGGGCAGATACTTCTTCACGGGATCGAACCGGGGCTTGCCCAGTCCGTATTCGTGGACCAGGTCCTGGAGCCTGCACTCGCCGGCCTTATCGCAGACCGGACAGTCGAGAGGATGGTTGATCAGCAGCAGCTCCAGCACGGTCTTTCGGATGTCGATTATGGCCGGCGACATGGTCCGCACCACCATGCCCTCCATGGCCGGCGTCGTACACGACGGCGTGAACTTGCGCGGCGAGCCTACCACCTCGACGAGGCAGATGCGGCAGGAGCCGAAAGGATGGAGATTATCATCCTGGCACAAGGTAGGGACCTTCGATCCCACGGCCTTTGCCGCGTCAAGGATCGTTGATCCGGCCTTTACCGTTACGGGTTTGTCATCTACTGTCAGTTTTATTTCCATAGTCCTTTACCTGTCCTGACGGCGACAGATGCGTCTCCCGGAGAGATCGCAGCGTCAATGGTTTCAGAAGCTCCGGCCCCGAAGGACCCCTTCGTCAATCAATGGACCAGAACCTGCATGCCTTGATGCAGCTCTTGCATTTCGTGCACTTCTCGGGGTCGATGTAGGCCGGCTTTTTCTTCTCCCAGACGATCGCGCCGGCCGGGCATGCCTTGAAGCAGAGTCCGCACATCTTACACTTCTCCTGGTCCACCACGAACTTGACGAGTGGAGTGCAGACCCGGGCGGGGCAGCGATGCTCCTTGATGTGGGCCTCATACTCATCACGGAAATATCTGATCGTGGTCAGAACGGGATTGGGCGAGGTCTGGCCGAGGCCGCAGAGCGACGATTCCTTCACCTGCAGCGACAGCGTCTCGAGCAGCTCGATGTCCCCTTCCCGGCCTTCGCCGTTCGTTATCCGTTCCAGGATGTTCAGCAGCGTCTTGTTCCCGACCCGGCAGGGTACGCATTTGCCGCACGATTCGTCCTCGGTGAATTCGAGGAAGAACTTTGCCATGGCAGGCATGCACGTGGTCTCGTCCATCACCACCATGCCGCCGGAACCCATGATCGCGCCGGTCTTGTTGATATTCTCGTAGTCAACGGGCGTATCCAGGAGCGACTCGGGAATGCAGCCGCCTGACGGGCCGCCGAGCTGCACGGCCTTGTACTTGCGGTTGCCCTTGATGCCGCCGCCGATGTCCTGGATGATGGTCCTGAGGGGAATGCCCATCGGCACTTCGACGAGACCGATGTTGTTCAGCGCGCCGGACAGCGCAAACACCTTCGTGCCCTTGCTCTTCTCCGATCCGATCCCGGCGAACCATTCCGCGCCGTTCAGAATGATAGGCGGCACATTGGCGAAGGTCTCCACGTTGTTCAGCACCGAGGGGCGCTGCCACAGCCCCTTGACGGCGGGAAAGGGCGGCTTGGCCCGCGGCATGCCGCGTTTGCCCTCGATGGAAGCCATGAGCGCCGTTTCCTCGCCGCAGACAAAGGCGCCGGCGCCCTGATAGATCTCGATATCGAGGTCGAACCCGGAGCCCAGGATGTCCTTGCCCAGCAGCCCCTGCTCCATGGCCTGGTCGATGGCGAGCTGGAGACGGCTCACGGCCAGGGGATATTCGGCGCGCACATAAATGTAGCCGTAGTGGGCCCCGATAGCCTTGGCGGCGATGATCATGCCTTCGAGCACTGAATGCGGGTCCGCTTCCATGATGCTCCGGTCCATGAACGCGCCGGGATCGCCCTCGTCACCGTTGCACAGGATGTACTTGATCTCGCCGGGAACGCGGGCACAGAGCTCCCACTTGAGCCCCGAGAGAAAGCCGGCGCCGCCCCTGCCGCGCAGCCCTGACGACTTCATTTCAGTGACGATCTGCTCGGGCGTCATTTCCGTGAGGGCCTTGCCCGCTGCAAGATACCCGTCGCGGGCGATATACTCCTCGATCTTTTCGGCGTCGATGAGGCTCCGGTTCCGGAGCGCCCGCAGCACCTGGTGCTTGAAGAAGGGAATCTCGCTCATGACCGGGATGGCTTCCGTGCGGGCCGGCGGCGTGTACAGGAACTTCTGCACCGGCCTGCCCTTGATGAAATGCTCCTCCACGAGATGGGGCACATCCTCGGCCTTCACCTGCTGATAGAAGATGTCTTCGGGGTACACGACGATCACCGGACCCTTGGCGCAAAACCCGTTGCACCCGGTCAGAACGATCTTGACCTCGTTCTGCAGGCCGCGCCTGATGAGCTCTATCGCCAGGGCGTCCTTGAGCTTCAGGGAGCCGTTCGCCACGCATCCGGTCCCGGCGCAGATCATGATATTGGAACGATAAGAAGTTGTTTCCACCATTGTTACCCCACTTGACGAATTAACAAGGCTTCGCCTCACACCAGCAAGGCTTGCAGAACTATTAGCGAGGCAATGCCTCAGGCCAATTAATTAAGACCAAAAAACAGAAAACCATGACATATCACAGGTCGCCACGAAGGAAAACGATTCTAAATTCAGCATCACCCGATTCGCCTTTGTGCCTTTGTGTGAAAATCAGACTAATAGGTCGTTTCGTGGCCGGCAACAAGGGCAAAATCCTTCACCGCTGTGCCGCCCATGACGTGCTCGGCGAAGATCCTGTGCGTCTTGTCTGGCGTCAAGGCGACATACCGCACCGGCGAGTCGCCGCTCCGCTCCACCGTCATCATGGGCTCCTTGCTGCAGAGGCCCGCGCAGCCCGACGTGGTGATCACCACATCCTTGCGGCCCGACGCAGCCAGATCTGCCATCACCGTGTCCATGATCCCCCGCGCACCGGCTGCGATCCCGCAGGTGCCCATGTGCACGGTCACCTTCACGGTAAATGCGCCTTCGCGCAGTGTCTGGTTGGCCCGGTACTCGTCCTTGATCTTTTTCAAATCCGCGATCGTCAGTTTCGCCATATAGCCCCCCTTAAGGGGAAATCCTAAATCCGAATTTCGAAACTCAAACGCTTCGGTTTATTCGGCGGTATCCAGGATTTCGATATTCGTGCTTAGAATTTTATCACTCGTATTTATTAACGATGTCCATCACCTTCGTTGCCGCCACGGCCCCGTAGGTATCCTGTCCGACCACCACCACGGGAGCGAGGCCGCAGGCCCCGAGGCACCGCACCGCTTCGATGGAATATTTGCCGTCCTTGGTGATCTCGCCCACCTGGATGCCGAGCTTTTCCTTGAGTTTATCGACGATCTCTTCGCTCCGATTCACATAGCACGCAGTACCGAGACAGACCCTGATCACATGCTTGCCCCGGGGAACCAGGGTGAAGAAGGAATAAAAGGTGGCAACGCCGAAGACCACGCTCGGCGAAATCTTGAGCCCCGCTGCGATGTAGCGCTGCACCTTGTCGGGAAGATAGCCGCAGACCTCCTGGGCCTGCTGAAGAACGGGAATGAGCGAGCCCGGCCTGGACCGGTACTTCTCGATGATCCTGTCGATCTTCCGGTACATCTCGGGTTTGATGCTCATATCCCGAAGATCTACCCCTTCGTTCGGCGTCTCTGTTACGCCTGCGGCTGGTTCCTGACTCATGACTTGTCCCTCGTTCTGAGAATAAATTCGCTCGCGAGCGTGGCGCGGAGCGCCTGGAGGACCGCCGGATCGGAGATCGGCACGCCCTCAAGCTCCCGCTTTATCTCTACCGTATCCAGGCGGGAGACAGCTTCACCGTCCCGCTCCTCGTACAGGATATCCACCTCCGGGTGGCCCGCAATCAGCGTCAGCACGGTGCCTGCCAGATCTCCCAGCGCCGGCCGGTCGATATGGCTTAACCGGAAGCGCGCAGTAACGCGCGTTCCCTTACCCGGGGCCGACAGGACGGACAATTCGCCGCCGGCCTGTTCTGCGGCCTGGGCAAGAAAGGGAATGCCCAAGCCTGTCTTCTTCCCTTTCGTCGTGAAGAAGGGGTCCCGGATCCGGGAAAGCGTCCCGGCATCCATGCCCTTACCGTCATCAGCGACCTCGACGGTCAGCAGGTCCTCGCCTGCTTCCCTGGTCACGATGATCTCGATGCGCCGCGCTTCCGCCCTCAGCGCGTTCTCGGCGATGTCGAGAATATGGAGGGAAATATCCTCCATTGCCTTCAGCAGTCCACTGCCCTGCCGTCTGTCCCGGCAAGGGCCTTTTTGATCTCCCCCACGGTGCCGTCCTGCATGGTGAAGCACAGAACAGAGCTCCCGATGTCTTCGGGCTGATGCGCATCGGATCCCGTAATGACCGGATACCGCCGGCAGTCGGGAAATCGTCGATTCGCTTCCCCCCTGTCAATGCGCCGCGTTGTCTCCACAGCATCGAGGTCCAACTCCTCAGGGATGAAACCAAGCTGCCCGATGATGCTGTACACTTCCCTGTCCACATGCGCCGCTATCACCAGGCTCTCACCCGCGCTGGCCCGTGCAGCCGCGACGATCTGTTCGACGGTCAGCGACGTGGCGCCGATCAGCAGCCGGCTGCAGAAGCCCGTAACGCCGTCCTGTTCATCGGCAATCACCTGCTGGCCGAAGGCTTTCTCGTCATTCACGCCGTCCAGATGCCGATAGACTGTTTCCTGGAACCGGAGCAGGTCGTCATCGCGGTCGAAAAAGACCAGGATATGGGCTTCTTCAGACGAGGCGACCTCCATGCCGCCCAGGACCGTTACTCCGTGCTCCCGGCCGGCCTTCTTTGCCGCCAGAACATTCTCGGCAGAGTTGTGGTCGCAGACGCCGATAAGTTCCAGACCTTTCCGTGCGGCCTCCAGCACCACGGCGCGGGGTGACATATCCAGCCCCGCGCAGGGGGAAAGGCAGGTATGAATGTGCAGGTCCGCTCTAATCCGCCTGAGCGCCACGGATACCCGCCTTGTACAGCCTGCCCACAAGCTCAAAGGCCGAGAGATCGCTCACCATGACCGGGATCTCTTCCTTCTCGGCCTTGGCTAATGTGTCCTGGTCGGGCTGCCTGCCCTGAACCAGAATGATCCCCGCCAGCCCCTTGTGGGACGCAACGGCCACGATGTTATGATGAATATGAAGCGTGACCCAGATGCTCCCCTCGCCGCCGTGCGCCAGAACGTCGGAGAGCAGGTCGCTTGCGTATCCGCCCGTCACTTCGCGGTCGAGGTGGGCGGCGCCGGCCTTCACGTCCAGGCCGAATTCCTTTATTAAAGCGTTCAAGTCCATTTCGATTCCGTCAACTCGTAAAGTAGAACCGCATCGTCAGATGGGTCCCCTCAGGGACCGAGGATGTGAAATCCATTTCATCGGAACACTTCTTGATGTTCACCAGGCCCATGCCGGCGCCAAAACCCAGTTCCCGGACCCAATCGGGCGCGGTGGAATACCCCGGCTGGAGCGCCTGCTCCACATCGAGGATCCCCGGTCCGCTGTCAAGTACCTCAACCGAGACGCCCCATTTCTCGATGGTCGCCCGGATCTCGCCGCCCTGCGTATAGGAGGCGAGATTTATCTCCGCCTCGTACACGGCCACTCCGATCCGGCGAAGGAGCGGCGGACAAACTCCCAGTTTCTTAAGCGCGTTCTTCAGTTCGCTGGCTGCCGTTCCGGCGTGCTGCAAGGTCTGACCGACGATGTTGTACTTGAACGTGAAGCTGATCTCATCGGCAAAAACATCCTCAAAGAACTTCCGCATCGCGGGCCGCTGCCTGGCCGCACTGACCTTTGTCTCGGTCTGCTCATACTCGATCTCGAGCTTCCTGAGCAGCCCTTCGACGATGTTTCCCTTGGTGATGATCCCTTCGAGTTCCCCTTTCCGATTCAGCACCGGGTACCGGGTGTGCCCGAGCCGGTAAAACTTGGCGATACAGTGTACCAGTGACTCGTCGGAATACAGGCAATCCACATCCGTCGTCATTCCCTCGCGGATGGGAACGTCGATGCGCTTTTCGAGCAGGGCGTTGATCAGATCCTCGATGCTGATCATGCCCACGAGCTTTCCGTTTTCGACCACCGGAGCTCCCGAGATCCGGTTGTCCCGCATCAAGATACGGATCTCCGACATGGTCTGGTCCGGATGCACGGTAACGACATTGTCGGACATCACCTCTCCCACGGTAAGCTCATAGAGCATTTCCTGGGTCCGGGTGACCCTGTCATCGTCCCCGGCGCGGCGTTTGAGGTCCTGAGCCATCGTTCTGTCTACTCTTCTACCGGCTTCAGCCCCTCGGCATAGAGGATCCCGCAGGCCTCGAACATTGTGTACTTTGTTACGAAAAACGGAATTTCCTTCTCCTTTGCCAGGGCCACTGCCGCCTGCTCGGGTCGCTTCCCTCGGACGAGACATACCGCCTTGATGTCGGCTATGTCGGCCGTACGGACCGCCTGAATGTTCGCAAGACCCGTGATAAGGATCCCAAAATTATGCGAACGGGCGAGGACGTCGCTCATGAGGTCTGCGACAAAGCACCGGTCGATGTCCAAGCCGTCCAGGAACTCATCACCCGTGATCACCGTCGCCTTCAGAAGATTGACGATCTGCCGAACCTTCATGAAATGCCGCCCTTCACAGTCCCGCGCAGAGCGGGATCAATGCACCATGGGTCTGCAGACCTTCTCGCCGCACCCGCCGCCGGCGCACTTCTCGTAGTCGGCGCGAAAATACCTGATGCTCGACAGGACGGGCTGGATTGCGCCTTCTCCCAGGGGACAGAAGCACTTACCCTGGATGCTGTCGCAGATCCGGAGCAGCAGGTCCGCGTCGCCGTCCCGGCCCTGACCGTTCAGCATCCGTCGATAGACCTGATAGAGCCATCCCGTGCCCTCGCGGCAGGGCGTGCACTTGCCGCAGGACTCATGCTTGAAGAAGCGAATGAGCACCGCCGCGGCGCTCACCATGCAGGTGCTGTCATCCATCACGATCACGGCGCCGGAGCCGAGCATGGAGCCCGCTGCCACAAGCGACTTGAAATCCAGTTTTACGTCCAGATGGTCCGCGGTCAGCATCGGTGTTGAAGCGCCGCCCGGGATCACAGCCTTGAGCCGCCGCCCCCCACTGATCCCGCCGCAATGATCGAATATCAGCTCCCGCAGCGTGGTGCCCATGGGCAGTTCATACCCGCCGGGCTTGTTCACGGCGCCGCTCACGGCAAAGAGCTTGGGGCCCGGCGAGCTTTCCTCGCCGATCTTCTGGAACCCCTCGGCGGTAAGGGTGATGACAAAGGGGACCGCGGCAAGGGTCTCGACATTATTGACCACTGTGGGCTTTCGCCACGCCCCTTCAATGGCCGGAAAAGGGGGCCTCATCCGCGGCTGGCCGCGTTTGCCTTCCAGGGACTCGATAAGCGCTGTTTCCTCGCCGCAAATATAGGCGCCGGCGCCCGTATGGACCGCCAGATCGAAGTTCACGCCTTTTCCGAGGATGTTGCTGCCCAGGTAGCCCCGCATGTAGGCCTGGGCCACCGCCTTTTCCAGAATGTCTCGCTGCGCCGGGTATTCGGCCCGGATATAGATGTATCCCTGCGTTGCTCCGATGGCATAGGCGGAGATGATCATTCCTTCGATCAGAAGGTGGGGATCATGTTCCAGAATGAACCGGTCCTTGAACGTGCCCGGCTCACCCTCGTCGGCATTGCACAGAAGATATTTCTCGCTGCCGGGGACGGTTGCGCAAAATTCCCATTTGAGACCCGTCGGAAAGCCCGCGCCTCCCCTGCCGCGCAGGCCCGACTGCTTCACTTCATGCACCACATCGGCGGGCCGCATCCGGAACGCCGGCTCCAGGGCTGCATAGGCCCCGAGCTTCAGGGCCGCATCGATCTCGGCCGACTTCGCTTTGCCGACCCGATTGAGGAGCATCTGTTCCATGCGGCTTCCTTCAGGTGTACTGCTGCAGGATCTCGTCGATCTTTCCGGGCGTGAGATTGTCGTATGAGTCCTTGCCGACCAGCATAGACGGCGCTCCATCACACCTGCCGATGCATTCGATCCGCTCAAAGGAGAACCTGCCGTCGGCCGTGGCCTGCCCTTCCGGCACGCCCAGTTTCTTTCCCAGATGATCGAGCAGCGTCTCCGCGCCGAGAAGCGAACAGGACAGATTGTGGCAGACGTGGATGACGTGCCTGCCCGACGGTTTCCACCGGAACAGGGAATAAAAGCTTGCGGCGCCGAAGGCCTCCGGCGCGGGAACATTCAGCTCTTCGGCAACGGATCGGACAGTGTCCAGGCTCAGATGCCCCAGCTCATCCTGAAGGATGGTGAGCGCCGGGATCAGGGCCGCCCGCCGTTCAGGATACCGGTCCGCCGTCTTCCGTATCCGCTCGATCACCGCCTCGCTGATCATGCCGGCCCTACCTCTTCGTCCTGCCGAACATGTATCCGGCAAGATCGATGTACTGCGAATTCATCTTGCGCACCAGATGAATGATCTCATGCACAATGTTGAAAAGTATCTTGTACCCTGTCTGGGGATGGCCCAGTACAAAGGAATCGAAGTCCTTGCGGTCTATCTTGAGCACCACTGCTGCATCCGTCGCCGTCGTTATCGTCGCCGAATGTGGCTTGCCGTCCAGAAAGGACATCTCGCCGAAAAAGCTCTCTTCCCGCAGCACCGAGAGGGTCAGAAAGTCGCCGTCCTTGTTCCGCTTCGCCACGTCTACCCGGCCTTTCTGGACGATGTAGATGCAGGGGCAGTCGCACTGGCCTTCCTCGAAGACCGTCTGCCCCTTTTCATAGACCTCGGAGGATACGATGGAGGTCACGGCCTTCAACTCGTCGGCAGCAAGGCCCTGGAACAGCGTCAGATGCTGAATGTCCTTCGCGTCGACCATGCCGCGCCTCCTGGCCGGTCTACCGGTCGCACTCGCCAAGCACGATGTCGATCGTGCCGATGCATGCAATCAAATCGGCTATCATATGGCCTGTTGCCATCTTCGGGATCGCGCTCAGGTTCACATACGATGGAGCGCGGATCTTGATCCGATAGGGCTTCCCGCTGCCGTCGCTCACGATGTAAAACCCGAGTTCGCCTTTGGGCGCCTCGGTGGCGATGTACACCTCTCCCTTCGGCATGGGCACCCACTTGCTCATCAGCACGAACTGGTGGGCCAGAGTGCTCATGTCGTTCATGACCTGGAGCTTGTCGGGTATGGCGTAGCGCTGGTCGTCGGTCATTATAGGGCCGGGCTTCATCAGTTCCAGACACTGGCGGATGATGCGAACGCTCTGGCGCATTTCCTCGACGCGGACGATGTACCGGTCATAGACGTCGCCGTTCTTGCCGAGAGGAACATCGAACTCGACCTTGTCGTAGGCGGCATAGGGCTCCACCTTGCGCAGGTCATAATTGACGCCCGACCCTCTGAGCGTTGCGCCTGTCAAACCGTAGTTTATGGCTTCTTCAGCCGACATTACACCGATACCCTTTGTGCGTTTGAGCCAGATGCGGTTTTCACGGAGCAGCGTGTCGTAGTCGTCGATCCTTTTCGGGAACAGTTCCGTAAACTCGCGGCACTTATCAAAAAAATCTCTCGGCAGATCGTTCCGAACTCCTCCGATCCGGGCGTAGCTCACGGTCTGGCGTGCGCCCGTCGCCATCTCGAACAGATCCAGGATAAGCTCCCGCTCTCTCAGCCCATAAAAAATGACCGTCAGGGCGCCCAGGTCAATGGCGCTGCTGCCGAGCCAGATGAGATGAGAGCTGAGGCGCGAGAGCTCGGCGGTAAGCGTCCGTATGAAGTGAGCGCGTTCAGGAACCTCGATGCCTGCGAGCTTTTCGACGGCGACAACGTAGCCGATATTGTTGTTCATGCATGAGATGTACTCGAGCCGGTCGGTCATCGGAATGATCTGGTGGTAAGTCCTGCTCTCCATCCACTTCTCGATGCCCCGGTGGAGATAGCCCGGCCGGGGATCGACCCCCACCACGGTCTCTCCCTCAAGATCAACCACCAGCCGAAGCACACCGTGGGTACTCGGATGCTGGGGGCCCATGTTGATGGACATCTCTTTCTTGATGGTGGTTTGGTCCGTTGTCTTTTCCGTATCGGTCACTGCCATAGGTTCACCCTGAATTCCGGAGCTCAATTGGTTTAGTAACCCTTTACCGGGTATTCCTTCCGAAGCGGATGTCCTTCCCAGTCTTCGGGAAGAAGTATCCTGCGCAGGTCGGGATGGCCGTCGAACCTGATCCCCATGAGGTCCCAGGTCTCGCGTTCATGCCAATTCGCCGTGTTCCATACGGAAGCTACGCTGTTGATGCGCGGATCCTCGCTGTCCAGCCGCACTTTCAGCCGGATCCGGTGGCGGTAGGTGGTCGAAATAAAATTGTACACGACCTCGAACCGCGGTCCCTTGTCGTCGGGATAGGCTGAAAAATCGACAGCCGTAAGGTCGACCAGGAGATCCATCCTGAGCAACGGCTCATCGCGCAGGTAGAGGCAAATGTCCCTGATCTTGTCCTTCCGGAGCATCACGCCCACCTGCCCCGCGTGGGACACCGTGCCGAGCACCTGGTCCGAAAACTTTTCCTCTATCATTTTTGCAATCTGCACTGGGTCCATATCGTCTCTTTCCCGCGCTGCGGTGCCGGTACCGGCCGCCGCGGCGACCCTACTTTCTGAGATACTTCTCTTTCATGATCTGCTCCCGGAGCTTGATGATGCCGTACAGCAGAGCCTCCGGGCGCGGCGGACAGCCCGGGATATACACGTCCACAGGAACGATGTTGTCAACGCCCTGCACCACGCTGTAGGTGTCGAAGATGCCGCCGGAGCTGGCGCAGCTCCCCATGGCGATGACGTATCTCGGCTCGGGCATTTGATCGTAAACGCGGCGCAGGACCGGCGCCATCTTCTTGGTAAGAGTGCCTGCAACGAGCAGCAGGTCGGCCTGCCTCGGCGAAGGGCGGAATATGTTGCCGAACCGGTCAAAATCGGACTGGGGAGCGGCAATATACGAGATCATCTCGATTGAACAGCATGCAAGCCCGAAGGTCATCGGCCAGATGGAATTGGCGCGGAGATAATTGATCACCTCGTCGAGCTTGGTCGTGATAAATCCTTCATTGAACAGGTTCTGCATTACTCCCATTCCAGTGCCCCCTTCTTCCAGGCGTACACATATCCCACGAAGAGTATGATGATGAAGATCACCATCTCGATGAGCGCGTACAGGCCTATCTGGCCGTAAGCCACCGCCCAGGGATAGAGAAACACGGCTTCGATAGCAAATATGAGGTAAAGCATTGCGATCAGGTAATAACGGATGGAGAATTTCTGACGGGCGTCCATGAAGGGAGTGATGCCGGATTCATAGGTCAGCAGCTTTTCGGGATAGGGCCGCCGTGGACGGAAGAACCAGCCGACAACGAGAATGCCGATTCCGAAAACCGTACCCAGAATCAAAAAAATGACAACGGGAAGGTAGTGCTCTGGAAGGTATGCACCGGGCGTCATGTGCCACTCCTTGCAGGACTATTAAATTTTGAATTTGATAACTTCTAAAACGCGAGCATAATAAGACAACCACGTTCTGATGTCAAGAAAAAAGGTTTAATCAAGACTATAAGAGTACTGTTTGCTTTCGCCGATCCGTCTCGACAGGCATAACACTGTTGTATAGTTTCGATTCTACTGAACGACCTTGCATTCGCCACGGTACCTGCGGTATACTAACCACCTGCTTAATAAAGGAGAAACGACGTGGACCCCTATTCCAAGGACCAACTGCTATCGTTCTATAATATGCATTTAAAAAAATTCGGCGACCGGCCGGAAGCGCTCCGATGGACGCCGGAAGGCCAGCTCATGCGCTACCACGCGCTGCTTGACATCGCGCCGGACCTGAACAATGCGACCGTTCTGGACTTCGGCTGCGGAACCGGCGATTTTTACCGCTTCCTGACGCGGCGGGGCATCACGGTACAATACACGGGCGTTGACATCAACGAGAACTTCATCAACCTGGCGCGGGAAAAGTATCCGGAATGCACGTTCAACGTGATGGACATCGCGGAAGAGGAGCCGGAAGGGTTCTTCGACTACATTGTCATCTGCGGCGTCTTCAACCTTCTCGTACCCGGCGTATCCGACGACACGAAGCACACCCTTACCGCGCTCTTCCGCCACTGCAACAAAGGGCTCGCCCTGAACGCCTTGTCGTCACACACCCCGATCAAGGATTATGAACTGAACTACACCTCGCCGGAAGAGCTGCTCGCCTTTTCGCTCAAAAACCTCTCGCCCTCCGTGGCCTTGCGGCATGACCGCATCCAGAACGACTTTACGCTCTTCGTCTACGCGTCGTATAACGAAATCGACCTGTAAAAGGAGCGGTCCATCACTGCAAAAAAGACAGCGCTCGTCACGGGCGCAAACAAGGGACTGGGGCTCGCGAAGCGCCGCGAAGGGCATGGCGGCGGCAAAGGAACTGCAGACCGAGGGCCTTCCCGTTGAATTCATTCTGCTCGACGTTGCGAAGCCCGATCAGATCAGGAAGGCCGCGGCTGAGATCAAAAAACGGTTCAATAAGCTCGACATCCTCGGCATATCTTCATGCTTTCCTGTTTCTTCAGGTGTTTGACGGTGTTGCCCCTATTCCGGCTTTCCTGTCATTACAAATGCACCCCAGTAAAATGGATTCTGTTTCTTCACCATCATGTTCAGTTTTGCCTGTCTCAGTGCCTCAGCCTTGGATCTGCCATTTGCCATGAACATATAAAAATCCGTCATCATCTCTGTTGTCTCCGCGCTCGGGACGCTCCATAAACTCATAACAAGAGTTTTTGCACCCGAGAGTATGAATGCTCTCTTTAACCCAAACACCCCTTCCCCGTTTTTCACATCTCCAACACCGGTCTCACACGCAGACAGCACAACAAGGTCTGTCCCTTTCAGATTCAGTCCGAGTATTTTTTCCGCGCTCATCATGCCTTCGTCCCTGCCGGCTTTGAGCGAGGCATTTACTCCCGAAAACACTATCCCGGAACGGAGCATCGGGTTTTCAATATTCACGGTCTCATTTGTTGCCGAAAAATCTTCGTTCAGTTTTATGGTGACTCCTCTTGTCTCATTGCTTCCCTTGACTTCTTCATCGTTAAGGAAATAACCATGCGTTGCGAGATGAAGTATTTTGGGTGTCTCCGATGAGAACATCATTTCTTCAATTGCTTGTGTGTTCTGATAGTTCTTTACTTTAATTTTCTTTTTGTCAGTCAGAATCTTCTCAATGGCATCTGCCTCCTGCTTTGTATCAGGAAGCCTGTTAAAGTTGAGGTTAGAGGCATCCCTTGACACATTGCCTCTGATCGTCTTTGCAACATTAAGCTCCTTTGCCGCCTTATCCCTCTCTGTCAGCCCCATGTCATAGTCAGGGTCTGCGATGATAAGTGCATCGCCTTTGGCCATGGTTGTATCGGTAAACCTGATTATGTCCCTTCCTGCCGCGATATAATTAATTGTATGCTCTTCCATAAGGTATTTATTTGATGGTGTTACCAGCGCTTCAAAGGAGATCAGGTTGAGGTTCCCGTCAGGACTGATAAATAACTGCTTCCTGCCATCCATGTACTTCTCCAATGGTTTGATCGCAATATCATATATCGCGCGGGCGGCCGTGTCCAAGGCGGCTTTGTCTGGGACATTGCCTGATGTCTTTATTTTGTTCATCTCCTGAAGGTATGCCTTGACATGCTTTTCTATATCGGCGGCGTCTGATATTTCAATTAGTTTCACGTGCGGCTCTTTCTGCGGTATCAGGACAAATGCAAGGTATTTCGGTTTGTCCAATTTGTTTTTCTTAAAGTCATAAAACTCAATCTTTGCAAAGTCTATATAGACCGAATCTTTCGGCAATATTGCTGATATTTTGTTTGCATCAGCCCTGCCGATCGTCTTTTCAAGGGCAAAATCCTTGCTCAGTCTGCTCAACTCTGCTTCAAGTGTCTCTTTTTGCTTTTGAAGCGCATCAATTCTATTTCTGTAAGCCTCAAATCCATCCTTGCCTGGCTTTGATAACTGCATCTTTGCTATCTCCCTGCGGATAGCAGTAAGTTCATCAAGCTTCTTTTTTACCTCAGGGTCGCCGGACTGCATTGCCGCATCCATGTATCTTCCTTGTGCCTCTGCAACAGCGCCCTTCCACTTGAGCCATGCGTTAAAGGTGTCGGTTATTGCCTGCGGGGATGCTTGCATGTGTTTGACTGAATGGGACATAAAGGCATGGATAGAGCCTTCATTCTGATTCATATAGCTCATTTTCTGTTTTTCATTAAGGACAAAAAATACATTCTCTCTCTTTACGTCATCCATAGAAACACTTCTTTTAAAAAGATTTTGGCTTTCTGGATGTCTCTCTGTTGCGGCATAAAGAAACGCCAGATGGTTAAGACTGGGAACTACACCAGGATGCTCGCTGCCAAGTTGTTTCTCCCATATCGCGAGGGCCCTCTTATACAATGGTTCAGCCTCTCCATACCTGCCGGTGGCTCTGTAAAGCTCTGCCAAAGGGCTTAGGATATGTGCTACAGCAGGATGTTCCCTGCCAAGAACTTTCTCCTGTATGGCAAGTGCCCTCGTATACAATGGCTCGGCTTCCGCATATCTGTCGGTTGAATAATACAGCATGGCCAGTTTGCTGAGACTTGCTGCTACAGAAAAATGTTCTTTGCCGAATGCTTTCTCAACTATTTCAAGCGATCTTTTATACAGTGGTTCGGCCTCTGCGTACCTGCCGGTTACTCTGTAAAGCTCTGCCAGCAAGCGAAGAGCGACCGCAGTCTCAGGATGTTCCCTGCCGGATACTTTCTCTCTTATTTCGAGCTCCCTTTTATATAATGGTTCGGCTTCTGCATACCTGCCGGTGGATTCATACTGTCCTGCCAGAAGTCCAAGGCTTTGTGCCACATCAGGATGTTCGCTGCCAAGCGCTTTTTCCCTTATCGCAAGTGCTCTCTTGAATAATGGTTCTTTTTCTTCATACCTGCCGCCGATAAATGAATAAAGTACTGCCAGATTGCTCAGGCTTGCTGCCACATCAGGATGTTCGCTGCCAAGCGCTTTTTCCCTTATCGCAAGCGCCCTCTTATACAATGGCTCAGCCTCCGCATACCTGCCGGTGGATTTATAAAGCTGCGCCAGATTGTTAAGGCTTGATGCCACGGAAAGATGGTCTTTACCAAGGGCTTTTTCCATTATCTCCAGCACTTGCTGTACATAAGTAATTGCTTCATTATATTTCCCTTGCTTGTATAGTTCTGTAGCTCTTAGGTTAAGTCTTTTCGCGTCCTCAAGCGACTGCTCGCCCATTGTAACTTGCGAACACAGTAGCGACACGAAAAAAAACATCACTAATAGGATCCCTGCAATTTTTCCGGTTCTCATTTATATCACCCTCCGGCAAAGTATTACTTTCCCGTTTTTAGGACAACTTTGTCTTCATAGAACTCCGATGCTGCAGGAACTGAGCCGCCATTCTTCTTTTCCGTGAGCTTAACGCCCCGCGTCATTGCAGGAATGTCTTTCGGTTTTGTTTTTACCTGGTACACACTTCCACCGGTTTGTACTTCGATCTCACCGAGCGGCGCGGAACCTGCGTAGACTATAACGCTCTCCTCACCGAAGGGCTGGCTTACTTCGAGATCAAACTTATCGTTTCCGGCCGGAATCTCGTAGACCGCCCCGCCGTTGAAGTAATTGTCGCTCCGGTATGGATTCGGCAGGAGCTGCACTAATTCTCCTCCCGCGTCCTTGTACAGCACCCGTGCGTAGAAAGGCTTGTTTCCCTTGATGTAGACCTTGATCTTCTCGCCAGCCTTGTATTCCTTCTTGTCTGTCCAGACCTTTACGGCAAGCGGCGCTGAAGGATCATCAGCAACATCCTTACTCTTTGAAATCCGCTCCATCCCCTTTTCATCAGGAACAACCTCGGCCTTGATCTTCACCTTATAGCAGTCGCCCGCGGCCAGGTCCTTGTACCATGACTTTTCAAGCTCCTGGATGATCTTCACCTCGGCCTTGGCATAGGCGGCCAGCAGGTCCTTCTCAAGGGCGAAATTTTTCACCTGCGTCTCGCTTTTGATGTAGGTCGAGGCGAACTCCACCGCTTTTCTCTTCGCGTCCATCAGGGCGTCCTGCTCGGTCTGTTTCTTGGACTTGTCAACTCCCATGCATGAATATCCTTCCGCCTCGGTGATGGTGGACTGCGCGGCATACAGGCTCGAAGCCAGACACAGGCTTAACAACAACGTTGACACAAGTGTCTTTAACATAGATCCTCCTTTTATTTTATCTTCCCGACCGGGAACCCCTGGCCGCTGATGGAGATAGTCGGATACTGGGCTTTTTTGAAGATCTTCTCCGCCAGAATAGGAACCTCATTATCCACATAATCCGCCAGTTCTGTGGTCCGGACGTATCCCGTCTTGCCCTTGTCTGCTTTTCCCTGAAGGCCCTCAGAAAGTACATACGTAAAGAGCCCATGGCCGTTGTATCCTTCCAGGGCTTCCTGAATGGACGTGGACGCGGAGAGCACGGTTGATCCCACCGCACGGCTCAGGACCTTCATTGCAGTGTCTTCGCTCATACCCCGCGTGAGCATCGCGGTCTGGATGGCGCCGCCCAATGCGCCGGCATTACAGGTATCTATGATGATCAATTTCTTTGTTGCGGGTATATTGGCAATCAGCTCCTTGAAGACCGTCTGGCTGACTGCGTCGGCCCTGAGCTTCTCAGTCCGGGTGGATCCCACGTTCGAGGTAATAAGGAAATATTCTCCGTCATCCACGGTCCCGTGGCTTGCCACATAAAAGACGAAAAGGTCATCGGGGTTCAGCGAACGCATGGCTTTCAGTTCCTTGATGATATTTTCGTTCGTTGTCGCCTCTGCCGTCGTGAGCATTTTAATATGTACTTTCTCAAAAAGACCAGAGGCTCCCTTCTTCAGGCTGCCTGAAAAAAGGGTCGCGTCCGCCACTGCATAGTTAAGTTGGAGCTTGGGATTTTTATAATCATTTATCCCAATCACCACTGCATAGAGAGCCGGCTTCGTATCGGCCTGGAATGTGGCGGTTATCTCATAGAGGGCATCGCTGCTCTGCATGGTGTTGTCGCCGTTGAAGGCGATCGCCCGCAGGGAATTCAGACCCTTGGTAAGCTTTAAATTATAGGTTTTGCTGATTTCATTCTGACTATTTGATACGACCTTCACTCCTCTTGAGCTGTCCAGCATGACCGCGGCGCCGTTCAAATAGAGCCGTATATCCCCAATGCCTCCGCCGGAATCTATAATCTTGAGGGTAACGCCTGCTTCATCCTTATCAACGCTTGCCGGCGTGTTCACGATCGAGACCATTGGCGGCTGTTTTATATCGGATAATTTTGCA